>Ga0265297_10001469_pt1 | contig 55057 bp, 15 predicted proteins | sample Munlanlwell13791_FD_192502 | JGI IMG/M metagenome (GOLD analysis project Ga0265297, IMG submission 192502) | Leachate microbial communities from a municipal landfill in Southern Ontario, Canada - Leachate well 137-91 | ecosystem: Engineered > Solid waste > Landfill > Unclassified | place...
TAAGGTTCCTGTGATGCCGGTGGTTCCGACGAATCGTGAAGTCATGCCTGTTGTGAAGACAAACGTGCCGCCTGCAATAGTGGAAACCAATGTAGTGCCGGCGAAGGTCATAATACCAACGAACGCGATATCAACGAACGTGCCGGTATCTACCAATGCGTTTATGGTTGGTCCTCAATTAGCTGAAACTTATGCAGATTTTGTGAATTTTGGGGTAAGCGGGCCGGTCGCCACGCAGAAAGTTTTGCTTGCTAGCAACAATAGACAACAGGCGGATGCTATGACCCGGCAGATATTAAGAAGGACAACGATCCCCAAGCCCTACACGCCGCGTTTTGAGCCATATCAACCGGTTACTCCTAAAACACCGGTTTACCAGGCTCCGTTTGAGCCTGTTAAGGTTCCTGTGATGCCGGTGGTTCCGACGAATCGTGAAGTCATGCCTGTTGTGAAGACAAACGTGCCGCCTGCAATAGTGGAAACCAATGTAGTGCCGGCGAAGGTCATAATACCAACGAACGCGCCGATGAAGCCGGCGGTTCCGGCAATAACTCCTGAAGTGCCCCTTCTTAAAGAAAAACCGTTCATACCGGTATCTACCAATGCATTTATGGCAGGTCCCCAATTAGCCGAAACTTACGCGGATTTTGTAAGTTTTGGGGTAAGCGGACCAGTCTCTACGCAGAAAGTTTTGCTTGCTAGCAACAATAGACAACAGGCGGATGCGCTAACCCGTCTTGTGATCACAAGGGCTTCGGAAGCGTCCATTACAACGGTTGAGGTGAGTGATCAGGCGAAAATGCGAGAGGAAATTGGATTTTTTATCGACGAACAATTGCCCGAGATCGAGGATCCTGTGATTCGTCAACAGGCGGCAGAACGGGCTGAAGAACTGGAAGCAAAAGTTCTTTCCGGAGAGATCAAGACTCTCCGGGAATACAGGCTTGCGATCAATCAGATCGTGAACGAAGTCGCCGATCTCCAAAAAGCGGTCACCCAGCCTGAAGCAGGTACTGAAAAAGCGGATAACGTCGCGAGTCTCGAGCGCTATGTCAAAACGGAACTTACTAATATCCCGGATGCCGCTGTTCGTGAAAAAGCGATCAAATTGGCAAAAGATCTGGAAATAAGGATCTGGACCGATGAGGTCCGTTCCGTCGAAGAATTTTACCGCGCACTGGAAGCATTAAAGGCTACGGTTGAAGTGCTCTCTGCGGAACAAGTGCAAGCTCTTACAACGCTGGATCAGCGTCTCGCGGGTTTGAAGATATCGGGATTTAGAAGGTTGCTCGAAGAACGCTCAAAACTGGATCCTGCGTCTCCGGAGTTCATGGCTAAAAATGAAGCGATCAATGGATACCGTGAAGTTATTCTGAGGGCAATCCGGGGGAAAGACAGTGCCTTTCCGGAGTCCAAACGAACCATCTTTTTCAATAGGGATAGACCGTGGAACAGTGCATGGTCGAACAGGGCCGCGCTGGAGGACAGGATCGCCTCCGGCGATGTTCGCGTCGGTCCGAAGTTTCGTGTTGAGATAGAGGACCTGGCGGAAAAAGCCGGTATTTCGCTGAAAGGCAAACCTGCGGCTGAAGAAGCCAAAGGGCCAGCGCCCGCGAAAGCCTCTGTTGAGCCCGCAAAACCTGCTGAGGTTAAGAAAGCAGGAGCCGAGAAGCTGTCTGTCGAGGCAAAGAAGATTGAACCTGCGAAGCTGGCTGAGGGAAAGTCCGTAACGGTTAAAGAGATGCCGGTCGTTCTTGAAAATACCGCGGCTGCTACTGTTGTCGGAGCTGCGGCTCAAACTCTTACTAAGGTTGTGGAACAACCCGTCATGCCGAAAGGCGAACCTGCGGTGAGCGGTGGCCTAGGCCTTGGCAGTGCCGCAGTGCGGCAGATGACTGAAGCAGAAGCAAAAGAGAATGCGGAAATTGCCAAAAAACTCGAGGGAGCTGCCTTACGCGTCTTAGGGACAGACACGGCGAAGATCGCAGATCTGAAAGTGGAATACAGAGAGAACGAAGCCGGAAATAAGGTTCACTTTCTGGAAGCCAAGCTCAATGTTGAGTGGAACCTGTTGCCACAGTTCCGTCCCATGGGAGAAGGAGCTACGACCACGGAGTCTTGGGTTTTGCAACCGCAAAGGACATCGCCGTTCACCGGCTCGAGTTCTGGGTCCAACGGGAGTGGCGACTCTTATGGTCCGATCATCAACCTTGGTCCGGGGATCGATGTTATGCCGATCCTTCCATCAAGTCCGTCAGCATCATCCGGCTTGAGCAATGAGCAACAAGAATTTTTGTCGATCGAAAAGATTGTCTGGGATTCCATGAATCGTGTGGGTTATCTTAATGAAAGGGTATCAGGTTCCGAGGACACGGGATATTCAAGTGGTTACCTTGCGCAACATCTGGTTGTTGGCCGGAACGGGGAACCGTCTGTCTTGGAATTTAAAGATGCCGCAACCGGTACCACACGCGCAATATTGCTCGATGATTTTTTAAAAGGGGTTAAGGTCGGCACTGATACGATGGCGGGAGACAAGGAGACGCCCCTTGAGAAATTGATCGGTTTTCCTCCCGGGACCACGAGCGATGAATTTCTTAAGACCAGGGATGATCATCCTTTTGCGAATGATTACATCTCCGGCGTCGTGTCAAGTCTTCTTCTTCGTGGAAAATCTCCCGAATATGTTGCAAAGGTCTTTGCTTCAATGAATAAAGATGAAACTTTAACTTTGGCCAAAAAGGCCTATGAGAGGAAATATGGTCCAGGCACTTTCAAACTTAGTGACAACGATACAGAAGCTGGAGGACTTTTAACTTACTTGGCGGAAACTGACGCCAAAGGGGTCAAGATCCACGAAGTTTTTTATGAGCGTGGCGCAAAGTTGTTTGATAAGGACGGTTGGAAGCCTTCAGGAGTGTATGGGGACGTGACGATCAAGGTCGATACGCAGGAGCTCTTTGATCAGGATACCGCGGAAAAACAAGTGCTTGTTGCTCAAACGGAACGGGAAGTGAAGAAGGCGGAATCCGCGGAAGCCTATTGGCGCGATTTGTTGCAGATCGGGTATTTAAACAGTCAGCTTTCGAATTGGCGTAATTTCGGCAACATGACAGTACGTCCCATGGAAGACCAGCTCAAGGCAATGCGGAAGTTTATTGCGGATGATTCCATGGCGGATGTGCAGGTCGGAAATCTTGCCACGGACGAAAGGGTGCAAAGAATGAACCTGGGCAAGAGCCGCGATGATGTCGTCAGGGATTTGAAGCACACACTCGGAGTTGGTCCTTATGATCCTCTGGACGGATCTTTCGTGCTGGGTGCTACGGATCTCAAAACTCCTGAGATCCTCAAAGCGCTCGGAAGCCGTCACTCGGCAAAAGCAAATGCTCTTGTTTTGGCCAAACTGCAAGCGCTCGACAAGGACTTCACTTCAAAAAAACTGGATGAGGTGAGAGGGTCAGTTTTAGCCCAAGCGTTGAACCGGGTTATTGAAACGACTGATCTTGACAAAAAAGTCAACGCCGACCAATACAAAAAGGCCCTACCGGAAGAAGTCCGGCAATTGCTGGTACGAGCGCAGGGAACAGAAAATCCTTTGAGCCGTCAGGAACGGTCAAGACTGAACGGGGCATTGCTCCAGGCAATCTATCCGGGGATGATCGAAAAGACTCCTTTGGATATCCCCATCGAAAAAATAACTCCCGCCGTGGTCATGGACCGGATCCAGGCGCTGAAACTTTCCGGAAAAGTACCGGAGGCCCGGTTGGCCGCTCGTTATGCCGCCGCGCAAGCATCGCTGGCGAACCTCCAAACCATGAAAGACACCGATGTGACGCTGTATGTTCCCGAAGCCATTTGGGATATTCTTAAAACCAGTGGCACCTACACTATCGGGGATGATGTTTCTTTGTTTTTCGGGCTCGGCGTCAGCGGGTCGCTGGACTGGATCTTCCAGGATTATTTACATCTTGGCAAAGATGTCGATGCCAAGGAGCGCGAAGCTGTTTTCCGACAAGACATGTGGAAACTCGCTCAAGCAGCGGCCGAAGCGATCCATGAACAGGAGGCTGCGAAGGAACGGTTGAAAGTCATCAAGATGGTGCTTGAAGGCGATAAGACGCGCGGATTAAAGGGGCTGGAAGACAGGGCCCGGGGCATGGAACAGCTCATCGAAACTTATAAAAAAGGTTCTTTGGACATTTATCAGTTATCGGATTCCGACATGATGTACACAGCCAAAGAATTAGCCCAATTAAGGGATTTGATTGCCGGTCTCCAGCAAGAATACGATCTTCTGATGCTTCTGGTTTCTTTTGACGACAAGGGAAAACCGACCGACAGGATTAATAACAAGATCAAAGAAATAATGGAGCAGGCCGAGAAACAATTTCCCGAGTCCAAAGAGTACAGGCATTTATTCAAGTCCCTGATCTCTTGGGTCAAAAAGACAGTTCAGACCGACAAAGGCGCTCGGAAGGCCATTATTGATAGTGTGTTGACAAGCGCACGTTTACGACCTGAGGCCGATCTGGCGGAAATGCCCGCCATGGATCCAGCCGCTCGGGTGGCCGATGGAAAACAATTTGCTGAACTGGTTAGGACTCTTGGACGGGGCCGTGTTCTAAAGGCGATCAATCAGCGGATGCAATGGCTTAAAGAAGCTGATGACGCAACGGCCGAGGTTAAAAAGTTCGGGTATACACCGGGGCTGCCCCGTATTACATACAATACCCGGTTCGGCTATCTATATAATCTCGGGAACTCGCAAGACATTCTTCAAGGAAATGTCTGGTATGGGTCGCTTTGCGGACTGTTGTCGGTCGGGGTGACTGTTGCGGATTTCGGAATAGCGGATGAGGTCAGAGCCAGCGTGTTTGCCGGACAAAGTGCCGCGGCTTTTTCGGCGGGTGCGGCTGTTGGTAGGATATCCGTGGGCTTTAAGCTGATGGAAGATCTTGTCCAGGCGGATGCGTTGGAAACAACGAAGGAAGCGCAATTTTCAGTGCGCCAACTTAGCTATGCGAAATCGCAGGCCATTAGCGAAGTCCAGAGTGCTGCCCAGGGTCCAGGCACGGTGGATACGCTTATCGAACGTGAAAGCCAAAAGGCATTGGATGGTGTTTTCAAGGCTTCGAATGACGTTCTTTTCAGTGAAAAAACGCTTATGAAAAGCACCCAGGATCTCAGGATGCTTTTGAACGCCCGCGGCGACGAGACGATCGCGAAAGTTCTTGGTTTGGATACGGTGGCTGTGCGGGCCAATCCTTCGGAGATCACAAAGGCCCTGATGGATGTCCCAGCGGATCAGCTTGAGGGGATGCGCGAAAGAATGCGCGAGGCCCTGGCCCGGAGTCAACCGGGGAATCCTGTGTCGATGGAATTCTTTGTCGAGCCTCCAGCAGGAAAGGTCGTTCCCTATGCGGAAAAGATCCGCCATGCCACCTTAACGGCGACCGCGGAGCTTATCCAATGGGCGAAAGCCAGAAATCTTGGAATGATCGAACAGGGGCATGTATCAACACCGCAGGAATATCCGACGGATTTTGCTCCTTTTACGGTGATGAATATGGACGGCACGATTAAGGAAAAACCTGCGCTCGAACAACTAAGCGTTCTCACTTCATCGCTTCATGATCTCCTTATCGCGAGGGCCCAGAAGATTGATGGTTCCTACCAATTAGAATCGGACGATATTGTAGCCCCTTTGTTGCGTGATTCTTTAAAAGAAAATCAACCGGGGACGAATGCAGCAGCGAGGGATATCGTGTTGACTGTGCTGAAAGATGTTGGCGTTGATACGATCCAACTCGATACGGTTCCGGAAAAAACACTGGTCAAGGCCTTGAACAGGGCTCTCAACCGTATCCTGGACATGTCTGATCTTCCCGGCAAGGTCAACGCGGAGGCTTATAAAAAAGACCTTCCCGAAGAAGTGCAAAAATTATTGGAAAGAGCACAAAAGCCCAAGAGTGATCTCACCCGGCAGGAACGGGCACGGCTGAACAGGGCTCTCATACATGCGATCTATCCTCAGGGTGTTACGATGAGCCCGGTCGAAACGGCAAAAAGCCAGCTCCTCGAAGCCGCGGGAGCATTCATGAATTCGATGGAAGAGAGCAAGTCCCTGATCGAGCCGGGTGCTACGGTAAAAATGCCGATCGCTGTGCTCAAGGATTCCCTTGACCAGGCTCTTGACGGCGAAGGTTTTTATCTTCGCAGCGATTATTATACCGCTCGCAAAGAGACGGATCTGGAAGATCAGTTCATCACCCTCCATAATCTGATCGAAAAGATCAGCAATGTTCCGACGCATGAAGAAATTTTGGACCAGTATGCGCAGGCCTGGCAACAGCGCATGCAAATCAATGCCATTTTCGACAGGCATTTTAACGCTGGCGCGAATCTCGGGTGGAATCCTGTGACGGGCGGTCTGGGCATTGTCCCTGTTTGGAATCAAGTTCCGTATAAAGTGGGACAGGTCTTGGATATTGCGGATGATATTCCTTATGCCGGGATTTTGTTCAAAGGAGTGGCGGTCCTGACTCAGACAGATCTCAGCGACGAAAAAGCCGCCATTCAGCGGTACCGGACAGAATCTCTCAAGGCGACTCATGAAGCTATTTATCAAAAGGGAAGGGACAAAAGCCGCGTTTCAGGTCTGTTGTCCGATTACAGCTGGCTGGTTCTGGAGGCCGATGGCCTGCGTTCCCTCAAAACGAATCTGGCTGAATACCACGAGTTGGCGCAGAACCAGGCGATTAACCGTGCCGCCCGCGACCGCGAGGCATTGGGAAGTCTTTTCTCGGGCGCCGGAACGGATGCCCAGAATTTTGACTATAAGGCGCGGGAGATCAGCGAGAAACAAACGATTAACGACCAAAACCGGCGCTGGGTCGAGGCACAGCTTGTGCAAGCAGGTTTTTCCCTGGCGGATATTAGTACGATCGCCAAAGCCCAGAGAGCAGTTGTATCTCCGAAAATGACTCCGGAGGCGGCTGCCAGGGAAACGGTTTGGGCGAAAAAATTGCGCCTTGAAACAGAATACCGGGCCATTGCATCAAATCTGCACCAGCGCGTTTTTAATAGCGATACTTTCCAAAGTTGGGGAGCCTTGCCGCGGATCGATGATGTGAGAACGCGCATGCCGGGAGAACCCTTGAATAATTGGGCGGTTATCGAGATCAACGGCAAGGACAAATCCGGAAGACTGTACAAGCTTACGATCGACCCGATGGAACTCATGTTAGGTAACCGGGATCGCGCGCTGAAGCTCTGGAAGGAATCGATGGACAAGGAAATGCAGGCCGAGATCATTGAAAAGGGTGAAGCTCTGGTCGAACTGGCCTTGCGCGTGATCACGGAAGAAGAGCTTCGGGATAAACTCGCCCCCGAGCAGGGTCTTGAAGCGGCGTATAACCTTGAAATTGCCAGAACATTGCATCGAGAAGGAAATGTCACTAAGGACAAAGCCGCTAACGCATGGGATAAATTTTTCAGAACAAGGATCGGACAAACCGAAAATACTCTGGCTGCCAATGACGCGAAAGCCAAGATTGCGGACTTATTGGGGCCGGTGATCTCGATCGAGGTGGGAACATATAACCGTACCGAGAGTACCGAGGTGGCTTGGAAACAGCCCCAGGCGGCTTTGGATGACCTGACTGAAGTGACTGCCGGTAAAGATGTGCGCATCGGTTCATATCTTGATGCGATGAATGCGTGGAAGGAAGACTCGATGAGCGCGCTCCACCGTTTGGTAACCCCCTGGTCAGAAATCGGTTTGGATGGAAAAAGCGCAAAGGTGGGGGTCACCTTATTTTTTGTCGGGAGCGGTGCTGCCGGCGACAGAGAAAGTGCCAATATCCAGAGTGAGATCAGCCGGAAAATGGCGGAACACGAGAGGCTCGATATCTCTAACCGGCTTGCGAATGCCCGGGAGGACGTCAATCACACCGGGGATGTTCTGCGGGAATATGCCAACGATCTTTCCACCAATCTGACCAAAAACTTCCCGAAATTCATGCAGAACCTGGCGACGCAACGCCAGGGGATCGACAAAGCAGGCCTCAGTTTTTCCGATCTTGTCCAAAATCGCGAAACTCAAACATGGATCGCATTGAATCTGCACGTGATTGCCCGGGTCAAGTTTATGGATCAGATTACGCGTTACGGCGGTAACCCCAAGGATTTTGGAATGGAAGGCGGACGCGACTATAAAAGCCAGCTGGCCGAGGTTCTTCAGCTTGCCGATCATGCAAAAAAAGAATTCCTGGAAAAAGACCTGACAACGCAGCCGGTTGCTTCTATCGCTGCTCCGCCGGAAAACCTCAGGTCCACGGAACCCTTGGGGAATATTTTTTATCAGCACACATTGATCGGAATGGACAAACTGGATCATCCGGAATTCCAGGCCACTGCGGAAAAGATCTTCAATGTTTTCGAAGGATCGAGCGGGGTCTCGAAAGAAGTACAGACGAGGCTGGTCACCCTCTACGCAAATCTTCTCGGAGAATACGCCAAGTTTTACAATCTTTCGGCGGTTTTGGACGGTCAAATGGAAGGCCAGTGGGGGGTTCCATTGGCGGAGCTACTCACGATAGGAAAAACCGAGGGAGTGTTCGAGGCGCTCCAGCCCGACAATTATTTTAAGACCCCGTGGATTCCCATGATGCTGGATCCTGCCGCAAGGGAACTGCTTGACGCGAGCCATTTTGATCTCGGGAAGGTCGGTTTTGCGAGTGACTTTGCGCGCATGATGAATATGATCGTGAATAATCCTCAAACACGGGAGATCTATGGCCTGAAAACCGATCTAGAGGCCCAGAATTTCATTAAAAAGGTATATCGAGCTCTGCCCAACGCGCAAAAGGTTTTGACGCGTATTGAGCGCGCTCCGCTTCCCCCAACGGACGGTGTTCAAGTCCTTCCTTATCGCGCGGACACTTCAAGGGAGTTTGGCCGGATGTTGACCCTGGCGATGCATGCTGTTGCAGATCCCGAGATCGGGGATCCCATCAATCTTATGCCGGCTGAGAAATCGAAGGCACAACTGGGGGTTGTGAATGATATTGCCGTTGCTTTTGAAGGCGATAATATCATGAGCCAGATCGACTTTCGTCTCAAGCTTATACAAGAAGTGTTGGAAAAACAGGAAATGTGGAAACGGGACCATTTGGGGGCTGTGAATGATATTGCCGCGGCTTTTGAAGGCAATAATATCATGAGCCAGATCGAATTTCGTCATATCCGGAAGGACGTGCTTTATGACGGGTTCTGGCCGATGAAGGATGACAAAGGGAATCTTCAGTATACGGGAGTGCTCGCCGCGTTCATCGAACTTTACGGACGGAAAGCCGATCCTTCGAGCCTTCAGGATCATGCCAGCCTTTTGTCCCTGGGTGAAACAAAATTCCGTCTGTTTACCGGCAAGGCGAAAACACCGGAAGCGAAGAAACAGGCAGAGTTTGATTTCATTACCTTTGTCCGCGGTATCTCGCGTATTGAACAAAACAAAGAAAACGTGTATCCGAAGTTGAGCGATTCGGACCTTATCAAGCGAGCCGGAGCTTATGAGTATTGGGCGCGTAGGACCTTGCTTTACCGGGACGCGACCGCCCCAGCGGCTGAACGGCTTTCGGAGATCGGAAAAAAGACTTTGGAATACAGTCGCGCCGCAGGAATGCGCGATGCTAGAGAGGGCCTGCTGCTTGGCGAAGGAATGGCGGATGCGGAGGCGCTTTTGACGGGTAATTTCATCGAGAATCCGAAGGAACGGGATAAATGGAATGCGCTTTTTTATCCTGAAAAGGTCGAGATTTTAGTGCAGACTGACCAGGTAGCCGCGCAATTACTGGATGCAATGGAAAACGTCCTTGGAACGTCGCTCGATTCCCATGATCCCAAAGGGATCGATACCGGGGCTTTGCGCGGACACGCTTTAAGAATAGTTTATCCGGAGCTTCGTGAAGGTCTGTCCCCTCAAGAAAAAGCACGCCAGAATTTGCTACCGCTTGATGAACGTATTGCACAGGCCGAGCGGCAGTTGCAGGATATGGCGGAACTGAAACCGGTAGTGATCAAATACCACCAAGACGTCGAAGGAAAAAACTATTCTCAGGTTCCTAGAAAACAATTCGGGCAGCTTATCGGATTGCTTGACACTCATGTCAATGCGGCTTATCGCCTTTACGATGCCAACCGGGAACCTGGCATGAAAAACAAGGCCTCGGATCCTGCGGCAGTCATGGATTTCATGAAAAAGGAGTTTGAATTACGTACGGATGTTTATAACGCCGCCAAAGATCCCACCGGTCTGGCCAAGAAATTTTCCGAATCCGAATTGGCGAGTTTTGCGCAGACGATCCGGGATCTGAGGGAAGTAGAAGGCTGTTCTGGGTTGACTCCCGCCCAATTTCTCAAATGGGTCCATCAGGCTCAACAAGCAACGGAGAAGCAAGGCTCTTCCTTGGGGGAGGTCTTCGGGGCATATTCAGCGAAGAGTTCGAGGCCGTTCTGGATGAGTTCCAAAGAAGCTGGAAAACTGCAACGCATTGTGATGGGGGATGCCGGTCTTAAAGGATTGAAGGATGGAGGATTGACTTTTGATGAGAGCGCGTCTTTTGTGGAGGACCAGATCAAAAGGCACAATTTGGCCACGAAGGATCCCGATGCAGCTAACCGCTGGATTGACCGCCAAATCTTTGTCCAAATGTATCTGCAGTCGGTTTATAAGCTTTATCATCGGCATAGCGATGGAAGTGTCGCAGAAATGAATCCCGGAGAGTTGTCTTCAAAAACACGACTTATTCTTGCGGTTCCCGATGACAAAGAGTTTTCAAAAAAGCTTTCGGACTATGCTTTTGAAATCAAGCTGGAAGGTCTTGCAGCCCTAATGGTTAGCGGGCAAATGGCCTCTTTGGACGAATTTAACGGAAATGAGTATCAAAAACTGTTGCCTGCGCTGTCTAAAGTATTTATGGACGAGCTGAACTGGGTCAATCGAAAAGAAGGTAAAGATAAAAACAAGAAATTTGGGCCGAAAGAGACGAACGAAATATTGGTGAGATTGTTTGAAGATAAACGTTCCGGTTTGGCTTCCCTTATTGTGAGATATGCGTCGCTTGACCATCCGTACCTTGCCCAGGACGACCGGTCAGCGGTTGAAATGGTTTCGGATTACCTGAAGGATTTCGCGTTTATGCAAGCCGTGAATTATGTGATCCATGGCGGTGTTTTGCCGCTGGAAACCATTAACGGCGAGATCCGCGATGCCCGTCGCGGCGAGAAACAGGTTTCCGAAATTGGTTTTGGAAATCTTTCCGGGTTGTGGCGTAAAAATACGGTCATTCGCAAGCATGTTGCCGAACAATGGAACATGGATTACCGGCCGATGCCTGTTAAGGACCTGCGTTTTTTGAGAAAAGCTTATCCGGTCTATTTTGAAGAGCCCTTTTCGGAAAATTCTTTCCTTCTTAAAAGGGGCCAGCCCGGCGTTGATTTAATCCATAGCGATATTTGGTGGCTGGGCCAATTCCATCAGCTGGATCAAACCTTGGAAAAATACCGGGAAGATCAGGTTAAGAAGGGAAAGATCTCCAAAGCAGACGGAGTTGTGACGGCGGATGATCGGATAAGGACTCGTTATGAATTAATGGCTTTCGTCAAACGGCTTGTCCTTGCAATGGATTCTGCCAAGTTCCCGGAAGGGACGGCGCGGGATGAGTTGGTCCGGTCCCTTGTGGGAAAGTTTATCCAGCAGTTTCCCAGTGATCAGGATCGGTTTGAACTTCTCAAAAGCCCGGAAACTATCAAGAAAAGCCAGAAGATTCGTGACAACAAGCAGAGTTTTGATAAGAACCGTAAAGACAATCAGAAAAAGTACCAACAGCGTAACATGGATCTTGAAAATGACTTTTCACTGCGTTATGAACTGGTTGGGGATTTGGAAGCTGCGGCTAGATCGGTCAAACCCTTGTTGGATGAAGTGACGAAGAAATTAAGCAATGATTCTGAGCATCCTGACCTGGCTGCTTTTGTGCCGAAAGATCCGCTCACTGCATTCCAAACCGATATACAGTATGACAGACTCCGTCTGATCCGCCAGGTCGCCGTGACCGGCTATGATCCGCAGGATGTGGTTCTAATGGAGGCACTGCTCCAACCGGTTTTGAAAGCCATCTATGAAAAGGAAAGCGGACAGATTTTGGATCTATACAACAGCGAAGACCGTATCAAACTGGAAGTTTGGGCGCGGGAACTTCTGAGTAGCTGCGAGTTGGCCCGGAAGGATAAAGCCTTCCGCTTTTCAGCGGAAGAACTGGTCCAAGGGATCCATCGGTTCCAAGAGAGGCAGCGGCTTATTCCGCATATCCTGAAAGGATTGAAAGACGATCTTAAGTATGTGGGGACTTCGGCAGACGCTGTCACAAAGGAAGCGACTCGCATTGCCGAAGATGCCGAGAACAACCACATTACGGCAGAGATGCTTGATTTTTGGTTCACGACAACAAAAGAACTCTTGAAAGACGGGTTCCCTTCAGGCATTTCTCAGAAAGCCAAGGATCAGAAAATTATTGAAGTTCTGAACAAAATGGACTCGGTGCTGGGCCTGCGGATTGCTCCGAGTGCATACAGCCTTGCTCCGGATGAAAAGGTGATCACCGCAACATGGGAAAAGAATTTTGGTGACTGGATCAATGCCCCGTTCCAGAAGGGGAAAACCCCGGCTGTGGATTCGCCGTATGATCTTCTGCCCAAGGTGCCCGGGGAGGCCATAGGAACGAAGGATGCAGCCGACTACCATTACGGTTATTTTACGCGGTCATGGCTGGGACAACTCAGTGCCTCGGTGTCCCGTTTTGCGACGACCGGGGAAACACCGCGGATGACGCTGGAACGGAACATGGAATCAGCGATGGCTAAAGACCCTGAATTGATGGATCGGATCAATGCCGCAATCAAGGCAAGGGTTCTCCAGCTTTCCAAGATCGAGGGTGGACTGGATCTTGTGGCACTTGACGAACTTAAAGAACGCTTCCAAAGGGTTTACCAGAATTTGCTCAACGAGGAATACCGCAGTTTGAAACAGCCGGTGACCGATGGAAGTCCGAAAGTGACCCGTATATCACCTCTCCACGTTTTGATCATGATGGACCAGGCCTCATCCGATCCGGCTAAGCGCATCGGACTTCTTGAAATATTTGGTAAGGAACTGAAAATGGAACCGCGTGATTACCGGATCATGGAAGAATATTATTCAGCAGTCATGGAGGGTGTCTTGTACCGGCAGAACCTGAAGATTTTTGATAAGAGCAAATTATTTTCTGTTCCGGATAGTGAACGCACGCTCCTTGACCGGATTTTCCGTCCCGATCAAAGAGGCATCGGTTTTGCGATCTGGGTGGGTTTTGTGGTCGGGTTTGTGCGGGCCATTTTTCAGGCGATTCTGACCCATCTGAAAATTTCAAAAGTAGCTCAGAACCGCATTCCTACATTTTCGAAGTTTTTCTCAAAATTTTTAAAGGGAGAAGACGCGCAAGGGTTTGGCAGAAATTTCAGGAATGTCAGCTGGGGGAATCTGGGTCTCATGTACACATTTTTCGGGATCCTGAATGGTACCACCGGGGTTGCGATTGCCGTGCTTCTCGCGACCTTGACGCCTTGGGCCGTTGCTCATTTCGGAGCAGTTGCTTTGTTCGGAATACCCATTCTTTCCGTTTATTTGTATCTTTATATTATGCCGAAATTGATCCAGCAATTATCTTATGTCCAATTTGCCAATGCGATGGGCAAATTCAAACAAGTAGCTTTGATCATAGGGATCGTTCTTTTGTGGGTAGGGGGTATCTCAGCAGCCGTTTCCGGGTGGGCGGCTGTTAAGAGTATCGGAGTTGCGGCGATTGCTCTGGTTGCGGCGAATCCTTGGCTTTTGATCTTTTTGGCGCCGGTTCCACTCATGGCGTTCTTTAGCTGGCTTGTCCGGCATCGCAGTAAAAGTGCTGGGTTGCTTATGCTCAAGATCCGACCTGCGATCCAAGACCCTCGAGGACTCAAGAGCGCATCTTTCGGAGCATTGATGAAAAAAGCCGATGACGAAGTCCGTCCTGGCGGTGGAAGGTCAGAAATTCGAAGTGAGGTTGCTGCAAAGACGAAAAAAGAAGATCTCGAGTGGAAAGAAGCTGTCGAACTATTGAATGCTTCGCATCCTGAAGCGAGTTTGTTGGAAGAATTGAAAAAGATGGTGAAGTATGATGAGAAAATGGGAGAGAATTCAAAGCTTTCTCCTGCGGAAAAGCAGAAATTTGCATCCGATTTTGCGGCGATTTTGGGGACGGAGAAAACAGACAAAACGGAAGGATTTAAACGGATCATGGTCGATGTCACGCCCCAGCTTTATAATCCAGCCAATTTCGGAGAGATCAAGACCGTTATCAGGCAAGCGCTTCGTGCCTTGCTTACGAATAATTATGACGGTACGCTCAATGTGCCGTTTTTAAATGGCCTCAATGATAAAGATAAACTTGAGGATGGGAAAAAAGTACTGGCAGATTTGATGAACCAGTTTTTCAAGCAGTTGCAAGTTCTCGGGGTGAAGGACAAAATCCTGCAGCCTATGGCCGAGCGGTTTGCGCCGCTCCTTACGCCGGGTTCCCGCAAGCCTTCCCAGGTAGAACTGCTTTCCATGACCCAAGCTTTTGGTGAAGACGGCAGGATTATTAAACATGGTGAACGAACTTTCCAACCGATGGAAGTTATTAAACGTGGGGACGATTATTATTTTACGGATCCGGCCACAGGCAATATTGACCCAACCCATAAGCTTGATCGGAGCATGTATTACAGGATAAAGCATTTAACAGCCGATGGAAAAAAAGTTTACGAGTCAGAAGGCAAATTTTACTCGAACGAAAGACTTACCAATCCGGTGGAACCCGGAAAAGTAAAGCATTATTTCCCGCTCGGTCTCAAACTGAATTCCGGTGTGATGCCGGTTTTAAAACAGGGCGCGGAATATTTTCTGGACGCGGAACATACTCAAAAACTGGATGACCGGTATACGGGCGACGTAAAATCAGTGACCGGTCCGGATGGGAAAGAACAATGGGTCTTGTCCGCCATGGAGCATCTGAAAAAGAGGATCTCGGATGGTGACATGGAGTTTGTCGGTGCCGTGCTGGAAGATGTGGAGTTCTACGTTGGTCCGACGGCCCTGAAAGATGTCACGATGGAAGAAGCCCAAAGCCGCGGCAAAAAAGGGGTCTATTTTGACGTGTCCATGCAGATGGCGGATGGCTTCTATCATGGTATGACACGGATGAAACGTGAGGTTGTGCTTGCGAAGAATAAAGAAATTTTTACGGATGATGGCAAGGAATTTTACCGGGATGCAGATAAAAAACAAAAGATCGACGACTGGATGCTGAAAGATAATTTTCGCCAAGCGAACGGCAAATGGTTCTTGAAAGACGAGATAGCCTCCTACGAGGCTAAGTATGAAGATTGGGTTGATGCGCGAGCGGCATTGAAAGGTTTATCGGTCGGTAAGAATATGGAGGACTTACTGAAAAATGTCAAAAAAGCAATTATGACTGCTCGGGAAGGTCTTCAGAAGGATGAAAAAACGAGAGATATTTGGCAGTCGTGGCAGAAAAAGCTTTATTACGTAGATGAAGCTTTTAAAACAGCTTTGACCGATGCTGAAGCAGGGACTGAAGCGCTTGCGGAGATGGGTAAAGCGATCAGTATTATTGAAGAGATCATGACGGAGATAAATGCCACCGCTTCGCAGGGGCTTATCTTTGAAAGCGAAAAAGTTTTGAAAGAATTAAAGGGGAAAGTGAAAGAAATTGTGGCGCAGCTAACAGAAATCAAAGGGAAAAATCTTTTAAAGTCAGTAGATAATCTCAAGAGGCATCCATTGAAAGCCCTGCTTCCGGAAAATCTCAGGAAGAAAACGGACGGTACATACGAGCTTCAAAGCACTCGTGCGAAAGTGGAGGATATATTTTTGCCGGAGATCTATACGGTGCGTGGGATGGATGGTGTCGAGCGACATTTTCTAGCGCACGTTTCCGTGAATAAGACCCTCGACGGGAATAATATCCCGTCGCCGGATTCGATTCTGGATTTTGCGCAGGCGCATATTGAAAATTCCCAGGTCGGGACGTTGCAGGGACGGTTGACCTATGAATCAGAAGAGCCGTCGCTTATGAATTTCTCCGGGACCGTGGCGGACAACGGCCTGAATTCGGTCGGTCAGGCTGATGCGCCGATGACCGGCCATCAGCGTGAATACGGAAAGTACAGCCAGCGGCTGACCTATCTCGTTCAGCAGATCATGGCGTCGAAAGATTTCCCTTACGGGGCGTATTACTCACGTCTGTTCCTTTTTGCGCCGAATCTTTATGAACAATTCACCAATCAGTTGAAGCAGGAGATCTTCCGGAAAAAACTTGAAGCAGCGTTTTTTGCGTCTGATGCGTCTGATGCCTGGGTTGATCTGGAAAAAGCCCAAAGCGATAAGACGCTGAATGAAAAAGACTTTGAAAAGAAATACGGTTTCTCGAGGGTTGATCTGGCCGCCGCGATCAAGTTTCAAAAAGATCATAATTTAACGGCAAAAAAAGTTGAAGAAATGCAAAATGACATAGGGAGGTTAAACAATACCGAATTTCAAGCGAAATACGATATTTCCCAAGACGAGGCAGCGGTCGGCCTGAAGCTTACCGCGCAATTCCGGGCGAAATATAGTCTAACATGGGTTGATCTGGAGATCGTCAGAAACGATCCGGAATTTGAAAAATTCTTGGAGGCGTTGGGATTCGACGCTAAAAAACGTCAAATATTAAAACTGGAACAGGAACGCTTCACGGATATGAAAGATATGAAAAAACGTGTTCTTTGGAATACCGTGCTTGGAGCCGACCTGAATGCGGATTACGATGAAAATTTGGGATTCCAGGTCAAATTCATCGACGGATTTAAAAAGTTGTCGGACCCGATGCAGGGTTTGATTCGCGGCATCGTTAGGGAAAAATTCAGGACCGGCATGTCGCAAACAGCGTGGGAAAAATGGGGAGCGAATTTTGTCAATTCCCATGATTTTGCCAGGTTCTTTAACGGAGAAGACGAGATCGTTTCCAATAACAACGCGGACATGCAGGCCATTATTGATTGGGGTGGTAGAAACTATGCTGAGATCAAACCTTTCTTCGTGAACGGGCGTTTTGTGGCAACCGAAAAAAACATCGATGAGTTGGAGAGACTTACGCGGTATGCACCCGTGAGCTGGGAATCTATCGCATATATGCCGCTCGATGTTTTCAATGCGCTTCACGAACGTTATCAAAAGATTCTTGAGGCCCAAAAAACAGATGAGAACTTGGCAACGACGGATGCCATTTTATGGCGCGACTACCGTTCGTCTCTTCTCGTTCGCGAAGACGGACGATCTCTGCTTATCGATGACCGCGATCAATTCGACGATTACGGAACAAAAGGAAGCAAGGCGGCCAAATGGAAAGCGAATGACATCCTGACGGAAATGCTTCTGGAGTATGGGCATACTTTTGCAAATCATGCCCCTCAACGTTTCGCCAACGAACATTCGCGCAAGGCACTGCTCAGCAATTTTACCTGGTCGGTTTCTCTCATTCTTGGTGCCCTTACGGCTTTTGTCTGCGGTTTGAGCGGTGTGGCACTGGTGCCTTTGGCCATGATCACGACCGCAGTGATCCTGCTCACGGTGACTGCTACGGCACTGATCGGTATTTTTGTCTTTCGGTTTCACCGCGAGCATTACCTGATTCACGGAATGTTTTCGGTTTGGCTCCAAAATGCCGCGGAAAAAAGCCCGGGATTTGTCGGCAAGTTGAAAGGGCATCCGATGATAACCCGCTTTCTCAGCAATGCCAGCTTTTACGTGATAGCACTTTTTATGCCGCTTGTGGCTCTCGCCAAGCTCTTTTTCTCATGGGGAGGACAAGGATTCGATCTCTGGCAGTGGATGGCGGAAAAAACCAACATGTCTTCGAACATCTATGTGTCGCGTGTCTTCAATTACGGGGAACAATTCGAAATCATATGGAACGGTTTGAACAAAGACATGGGACCCTATGTGTTTAGCGAATTGGGGAAATTTTGGTGGGTGAAAGCGCCGTTCCAACTTATTTTTGATCCTATACAATTTATCATTAGGGCGCCGACTTACTGGAGGAAAATCAAGTTTTCTTTCCCCATTCGATGGGATTCCAGCGCTCCGAATATGTGGAGTAAAATTAAGAGTGTTAAGATTGGCCACAGAATTGACCCCGTCCGCGATCTCTACTTCGGTCAATTTTTCATTCCGCCAGCTTTTCCTCCGGCGCCAGTCCTTAATAAAGATCGTGAATTGAAATCCTATATGACGAACACGAAATCGTACGTGATGTTGGCCGGGTACACGATCTTTTGGACGCTGATATTAAAAGCGGCGTTTTTTGCTGGAGTTTTCTGGGGTGGAGCAGCCCTTTTTATTGGCGCTTGGGGGCTGTGGTGGCTTTACAAGCGGATCGACGATGCACGCATTGCTTACAGCATGGGCGAGAGCATGAAAACAGCTTTTAAGACTGAAAAACCGAGTACTGTTGCGGGATTAAAATTTGATTTAAAAGTTGCCAATCCCGTCGTCCCGGAATTAAGTTATGAATTCGAACTTTCAATAAATAAAGAGAAATATGTTGCGATCGGGAAAAACCTGGAGGAGAGGAGAAAGCTTGCTCACAATATTGTCGACGAACGTCTTGCTTCAATCAATCAAGCCCGAAAAAAAGCGAATCCCGGCATTGCTGATGTTGAACTTAAGGATGAAGATCGAACATGGGCGGAATGGCAAGTGCAAACAAAGCTTGAAAAATTTGCGGCAGACGAGGTTGAAACAGTAATGCATGGCAGGAAAGTCATGCGTTGGATCATGAGTGTTGGGACCGTAATAGCCTTGTTGGTCGCCGCGGGAATGCCGGCGAGTTGGTTTATCATGTTCGGGAATATCGCGGTGGCCATGCTTTTTTCGGCGATTTCAGCTTATAAAGCTGGTCTGGCAACGACTCCGAAGCGGGCACACCGCTTGTTGGCATTGCTGGGGTTCATAGGATTTGTGGCGTTCACCTTTTTCACCTTCTCTCCGCTTGGTGAACAACTCTTGTCATATCTCATGGGCCAGTTTTCCGAGGGGTTGCTTTATGTCCAGCAAATGCAGGGGTTACAAATGGGCGATACCTCGATCGGTGTTGGCATGGGACTTCCCGGGGCGCCGGGATGGACGACCCTCATTCTCGGATGGCTGTTTATTGCGCAGCTGACCGGCGGCGTTATCGCCCTTTTCATCTGGAGAGCTCGCAACTGGCCGTTGTTCTTTAAAATTTACAATAAAAGGTTTAACAAAGACGAAATCGACAAATTGAATAACGAGCGCAAAAAAGTCTGGGACAAGATCGAAGGAGTGAAAACTCTATTGAAAACGGCCATTGCTGCCGGGGACGAAAAAAAACAAGCGGCATTCCTTGAAGACATCAAGAATCTTTTTGATAAGCAGAAAGAAGCTGGTGAAAAACTTAACGACTTGGCTCAGGATCTCGAACCGTTGCCGCAGGGTATTGCTGCATTGCCCTCGATTTTTGAAATTTCCGAGGAAAATAAGGATGAGAATAATCTCGAGCTTAAAAACAAACAAATAAAAGAACTGAATAATTGGTTTAATAAAGGTGTTAAGGACAGCAAAAAGCTGGAGCCTGTTCAAAAACAGCAGGCGAATACTGTTTTCGTATTGAAAAACGCAAAATTGCAAACCGAGAATGAACAGATCGTTCGGGCGATTGCGGGTCTGAAAACCTCGGCCGAAGACAAGCAGGCGATCGTTAAACTTGATGAGTTGTCGCAGGAACTGGAGATGCTCTTAAGCCGACAAGTGGAATTGAATGGCGAAGTTGTGAAGGCCTCAGCAGGTGCCCGCGCCGAGGTGAGAGATGTTAACGAGTTGAATCGTGAACTCGAGGGCGTAAATAAACGGATTGCTGAGATCAGGAAATTATTAGAGCGGAAATCAGAAGGAATACCGGCGGCCGGGAAATTATTGCCGAGAACCAATTCGCGGATTGAAGTGATTTTGAAACTGATTGATGGTGTACGGCAGCAAGCTGAGGAGATTCGCAAAGTTGAGCAAGTTATTCCTGCAACACTTGCGACACCACCAGTGGCGCCATTGCCTGTAACGCCACCTGCTCTGGAAGCAAAATATGAGGAATTGTTGGCTCAAAAGGGCGAACTGCTGAAGAAGAGCGCGGATAAATTCCGGGGTAGGGCGGAGGTCAGGGCGTCGATCGCTGAGCTGGAGGAAAAGTTGGCCGAAGTCGAGACGAGGATGACAGAACTCAAGGCTGAAGTGGCGGCAGCACCGACCAATGAGACCAAGAAGAAACTACTGGAGGCAATGGATCGCCTGGATGCTATCGGTGGCCGCGATTACCGCAACTATATTACCGCGAAGAAAAATTGGCTTGGAAACCAGGCGAGCTGGATATTCCGCGGTATTGTGATCGGATCGCTGGCCGCAGTTGCTATCGGGTTCGGTTTCATGACTTTTGTGCCGGCAATGGCGGCCCAGGCGGGTGTGACCGTCGCTGTTCTTTGGCTCGTGGCTGTGCTTGCGGGAATTGGCAAGTTATGGAATATTTCCAAGGCGAAAAAGGTACTGGCGGATGAGATGCGGGCATACAGTGAGAAGAAGTCTTCGGAGGAAAAGATTCGGGAAACGGTTGCTGTGTCAGTCAAGCCCCCTGAACCGTCGGATTTTCTGAAGAGAGTCCAGAAAGAACTGGATGTGGGAAGAGCCCACGATTTTTATCCGCTCACAGACATAACGACCGCAAAAATCCCCGGGGATCGTGGGTTCCTCCGCTCTGAAAATCCGGGCCGGAAGGCAAGGGAGGAGGCAATCGCAAGGCCGTTGGTGGACTTGGGGTCCATCTATCAGGAGGAGGGGAAGCCGAACGATTATGAGGCGATCGTTACGAAATATCCTGAACAGAAATTATTTGTCGAAATCATAGATGATGTGCCCATCACTGTAAACCGGAATGCCAATCCGCTCCGCTTAGACCATGCGCTTTTCTTTCCGAAGGTTGAGCTCCACTTGACGCAGTCCATGACACCCTGGGTTCTTAAGCTTATGCTTGCGACTGCGGAAGAACTTGGCCAGAACGCGCTCCTCGGATTCAACGGGATCCGCGCCGGGGCATCAATAGTCCGCCAGCTTCATTTTCAGGGTTTTGTGAATGCGTCGGAAGAGTTTGCGTTCGACCGGGCGGTTCGTGAAGAGGTGCTTTTGACCAAGAACGGTGTTACAGTCGAACGATTCAAGGATTATCCGGCGCAGGCCCTGATCTTTTCAGGAGGCAACCGTGCGGCACGGGTTTCGGCGACCTATGATTTCATCGAGATCCTGAAGGCGGTGAATATTCCTTCCAATGTGATTGTGCGCCGCGGGAATGTTTATGTCTTTCCGCGTTCCCGCGTCCGTGACGAGCTTTTCCCGGGACGGATTGGATTCGCGGAACTTGCCGGGCTTTTTTATGTCACGGGCGTGACGGAAGAACGGCTGGCCGGAGCCATGCGGAAAGAAACGGTCTCTCCCGAACTTTTCGCATCAGTGCTGCAAGCTTATCAAACGCCGGCTGATGAAAGACGAACGACTGCGGCCGAAGTTGCAAAGAACTTAGCAACTCGCGAGGCAGAGGCGGCGGCCAAAGCGATTGCGGGTGTTGCTGCAACTCCTGCTGCCGCACGAGCTGAGATGCGGGAATTGTATACCCCCGAGTTTTTCAAAGGGACGACAATTCCATGGGAAAAGTATTATGAGGAATTTTTAAAGAATGAAGATTTTAAATCTCTGCACCTCCAGGCCGTTCTTTTGGTTGCCAAGACAGGGATTCCGTTAAAGGGATATACCACTCTTCCCGAAGAATTCGCCGCCTATACTTTGCTGAAGAAACAAGCGCTGAGAGGAACGGAAATATCGTCGAAGATTCTTGCGAGTATTAAAAAGGATATGATCGAAAGAGGGGAGAACCCTGCAGAAATACAAAAATTGGACAAAGAATTAGATAACATGTTGAGACGGGGCCGAATGTTAACCGTATCGAAAAGACGCGCCGAGGTCCGATCAGCACGTGAAGCCGAAATCGAGGCAACTCTTAAGGCGGCAGTTGCAGAAGGGCAAAGAGCCCAGTTTGCAGTGACGAAAGAAACAGAGATCCTTTTGCCTGAGGCGTTCAAAGCGGAAGGTGTGCTCGTTAATGGTATCATGAAGGCCCTTGGAGTTGAAAGCGTTGAGGCCTTCGGAGCGGTCACGCCGATTACGATTGTCTATGACAAAAATGATCCGAATATGGCCAAGGCGATCGGGATCTTGGCGGCCGTAAATTCGAAAGCGCAGATCACTGTGGCAGTTGCAAATGCGATTGAAGAAGCGGTTGCCCAAAAAGCCCTTGTTGCGATTAGCGGGATCCGCATTGTGATCAGTACGAACATCAGGGCTCTTGCCCAGGCTGAGGCGGTGCAACTGGGCCTTAAACTCGAGGGCGGCCGTCCGAGCAAGCATGTGCTTCAGGTTCGCAAGATCAAGGGAGAGTTGCTCAGTAAGAAAGTCATCCGTGCGTTTGCTTTGGCCGGCCAGATGGAAGGTGTTGTTGTCATTTTGAACTACGATCACGAGGTTGATTTCGCGACGAAGACGGACGTGGACGAAGTTCTACGCTCCGAGATACTTGCCGCCGAGGCTATCCAGCAGTCGGTGTAATGCATTTCCCTCGCACTAGTGCACGAGGACTATCGAACGATTGCTTTGAGTTCCCCGTGCATGCGCCGGGGTGAAAGGTGAAGTATTGGTTTTAATGCCTCGCGCATGCAGGGCGGAATTTACGCCAACGGCAGGTGTTTATGGCGAAGAGCGCTTGATTGACCAAAGTTATCACCCCCCAAACATTTCATCCTATCTATTGACTGCCATAGAAGATATGTTATCTTTATGATGAGCATTCGTTACTTCGAAATAGAGTAAAAAGAGACCTTTTAAGAGAGGAACCTGTAGCTTTGAGAACTGCGCACAAGACCCTCAGGATCATCAGCCTTTTGACGGTATGTTGCTTCCTGATCACCCAGATTGGATGGAGTGCTCTAGCCGATGGGGGAAGGGTGTCCGCAGCCGAGACGCCGGCATTTACGGCGGGCATGCTTCAAATCCCGGCAGAACTCGGCCAAGTGACCGAGATGATTAATGGCGATTCCTCGGCTCCGGCTATTATTCATATCCAGTCCGCGCACGGGAATTATCAGGCGGAAAAAAACATCGAAAACCTCCTCGGCTACATTGAAGAAAGCTCTTCTGTTCGTCTCATACTTCTTGAGGGCGCGGCTCATAAGCTCCAGCCCGAACTTTTCCGCATTTTTCCTAAGCATCCCGATTTCAACCACAAGGTCACGGACAAGCTCATGCAGGAGGGTTATCTCACGGGGCCTGAATCCTTTCTGATCGGATCGGCTAAGCAGAGCGAAGGGTGGGGTATGGAGGATCTGGACGCCTACAAGAAAGACCGCGATGCGTTCATCTCGGTCGTGAAGTCGAGCAAGACCGCTCAGGCTTTTCTGATGAAGCTTCGCACCGCCACGGACAAACGATTTGCCTCAAAACTGAATAAAGACCTTTTAACATTTGTCCATCAGGAAGAGGCTTTTGGCTCCGGCACCCTTTCTTTTGAGGCATGGCTCAAAGTCCTCGGTGAAGCAAGCAAAAAGCATCTGAAACAAGATCTCTCGGACGCTTTCTACCAAGACGAAAATCCTTTCCTTATTCGCTATTATCGTTTGCAAGCGATCGGTTCCAAGATCGACCGCGAAAAAGCGCATCGGGAAGCGGAAGCCTTCCTGAAAGATCTTGCTGCCCGTAAGGTTTCCACGGAGATCCTCGGGAATTTCAAGACTATTCTTCAAATTCCGGATACCGATCTATTTAAGACCGCAGGCCGGACGATGGACGGTTACTCGACCCTGCGTCGCTCCTTCGATCTCGCCTTCGAAAAACTCCCGAAGGATTTCTCTATGAAGGCGTGGCCGAACTGGGCTCTTTATTCCCAACACATCATCCTGATGCAGGAAATGGAAAGCAAAGGACTTCATGAAGAGGCCGTACGTCTGAAGAACAAGATCCAGACCGTTCTGGCCAAAACCCCGGATGAGAAAGAATACCTCACCGCAGCCCGGGAGCTTTATCTCTTAAAGCAGTTGTTCAGTCTGGAATTGACGAGAACGGAATATGAAGAACTAAATTCTCAGTGGGACTCGTACCTCGGGGCTCATACCTCGCGAGGAACCAAAACTAGTCCCGAGTCCCTAGTCCCGAGTCCCGAAGCAAAAGATTTGTTTGTTTCCGCAATGAGCTTTTACTCCACAGCTATTGTTCGTGAACAACACATGTTTACTAACGCTCTGAAACGCATGGGTGCCGAAAAACAGAACCGTGCCGTAATCGTGACCGGCGGATTCCACGCCGATGGTCTCAAAAAATTGGCAGCGTCCAAAAGCTGTTCCTATCTCCAGATCACCCCGCGTATCAACGAAGTCTCCAAGCGCGATCACGAAGTCTATCTCCGCTCGATCCTCGGCAGTCGTGATCTCGAGATTTCCCAGATGGGCGCCGTGCTGGGTTCGGACCTTTCCACGATGAAATCGGTGTTGGGAGCACAGGTCAAAAGCTGGGTTCGCGATGTCCGCGAAATTGTCCTTGGCATGATCAACTCCGAAACTATTTCTTCGCGACCGGCTCTTTCCACCGCTCTGTCCCAGTCCTTTTTAGCTTCAGCGTCCGCAATTGCGTCTGTCGGAGTACGGGCTGAAATACGCCAACAACAGCCAACAGTCGACAGCCAACATCTGCCTGTCAGCCAGACAGGGATTATAGCAAAAGCTTCCAGCCATCGTTCACAGCTGCTGGCGACGAGTTCCGCCCCATTTGAACCGAAAGCGACTTCCCGTGCTATCAATAAACCAAGATCCATCATAGACAAGTTGATCGATAAATGGATATTGCCCCGGAGTCTGCCACCGGGCGGCAAAGCGGATTACATCGTTGGGTTGAACTGTTCGTTAAACAAAGAAGGAGGCGTAAACACCCATTCCAGAGCGGTAGCCGAAGAATGCGTGAAGCTGTATAGGGCGGGTGTTGCGTCAAGGGTTATATTTAGCGGCGGATATAGGAGGAATGGCATAAGTGAAGCAGAGGCGATGAGAAGAGTGGCGATAGAGATGTTCCCCAAAGGAGAGAAAAATTTCATAGTCGACAACGCCCCGGATATTAAATACGGCGGTACCGCGGCCCAAGTCGCTGCGGTGGCAGATGCCATTGCCCGCAACTCGGAAGGCATCGACATGCAGGAGATGAAGGTTGTTTTGGTTAGCCAATATTTGCATGCAAGGCGGGCGAATGCAATGCTGAAGTCCGCATTAGATAGATACGGCATTGGGGTGTGGGCCTATCCCGCAGAGAAGAGCAGCTACGAAAAAGATGATATTCATTTCCAGTTAAGATTCGGAGAAAAGGTGTTCTTTGTATGGGAATTGCTTAATTTCATAAGGTTTAGCATCATGAAGCTCTTTGTTCCGGAAAGGCCGTTGACCTTAAGAAATGTTACGATTACCAAGCCCGTCTCCGCCAAACATCTTCGGACGGATATGTCCTCTGGCGCAGAAGGCGCACTTCCAACTGCTGCAAAAAGCGCTGAGGCATCTCGTTCCGAAGTCCGGCTGACGCCCGCGCAGAAACTTGCGGCGCCCAACTCCGCAAAAGAAAGACAACTCGTCAGGCATGCGGTGACGCTTCAACCCTGGCTTCCGGTGCGTGAGTTGGCGAAGAATCTCAATCTGTCGCTTGGACAGGTTATCGCCTATTTGAATGAAATAGCATCTGAAAAAGTTTTACCCAAGGAATGGTTACAGTCTCTCAGCTATACGAATGGCGCTTACATCTCCTATATACGCAACGTCTTTCGCCTCATGCTGAGCGAACCTCATGTGATACACGCGTTCCTTAAAAGCGGAAAAGTCAGTGATTTCGGATATCCCAAAGTTGTGGAACTTCACATGGGATTAGATTGTCCGGGTAATTGCCTGTTTTGTTACAGGCGGAATAAGCTCTTGGGCCTTTGGGCTAATTACATGCCGGGGAAAACCGGGTTCAAGAAGTTAAAAGCGGATGAATACCGGCAGCTAATAACGGATTTCGCAGATCATGGCGTTGAAGAAATCAAGATAGCCGGCGGTCTTGAGCCTATGACCGATTCGAAGGGAATGAAAGCGGTCATCGATACCGCCGCGGAACGCGGCATTAAAATGAGCATTTATACAACCGGTCTGCCCGATCATTGGGATGAGCTTGAGCCGTATTTGCTGAAGGTCCAGAGGATCCGGTTTAGTATGAATGCGGCGACCCCCACAACATACGCTAAAGTTGTAAATCCGAGGACGAATGAGCCCATTGAACAAACTTTCAAAAAAGTATGTGATCGGGTCCAGTCATTGAGAGACAAAGTCAGGGAAGCCGGAAAAGGACCCGAGATCGGCATACACATGCTTTTAGTGCCTCAAAATTATAAGGAAATGTCCGCCTTCTATCAACTTGGCAAGGACCTTGATGCTGATTTTGTAAATTTTTCTTCAGACTATGTGGATATAGCGGAGTTTTTCGAGGAACCCCAGAAAGAGGAATTGCTGGATTTGGCGCGAGACCTTTACAAAAAGAAAAACGGCCGCCCTCAACTTATACTCGGCGATGCCTTTTCTTTGCCCTATGGCAGGGAGGTCGCTCTTGCCGAGGACGTCATTAAGCTGCCGAAAGGAAAGACGGAATTTTCTGAAAGTATGTATGCCTTTGAGGTGACGGTAGATCCTTTTGGCCAGGTTTATGCGGCACCTACCGCGGCGAACCCCGGCCTCCGGGAATTGGATTGGGCAAAACAACAGGTCCTGGGCAATTTGCACCAAAAAGGCGGGCTGGGGAAGGTCATTGAAAATGCTCGCGCGAGAGAAAAGAAGTTCGAGCTTACCGATACGACCACCAATCCGCTTACAAGGATCATGGTTCTTGCTTTAAGCAAAATGGCGCAGGACTGGAAAGACGGCATAAGCCCCGAGGCTGCGTTTCCGTTCAAGACGGCCCTTGATCAGCTCAGCGGGAGCAAGCAAACAGAAGTTGCGATTATCGGCATGGGCCGGTGGGGCGGCGGGCCTCTCTTAAATACTTTAACCCAGCTTCCGGGCGTGCGCGTGCACGGCGTCGCGAGATCCAATTACTCTGGATGGCTCGGCAGGAAAGACCTTGGCGGAAGCTTTACCCTACATCACGCGGATCGTCTGAAAAGGGAGATCCTGGACAATCCCGCGATCAAGGCGGTTATTATTACCACGCAGTCAAACACTCATTATGAAATGGTCAAGGAGGCGCTTCTTGCCGGGAAAGATGTGTTTGTTGAAAAGCCGTTTACTAAAACAGAGAAAGAAGCAAAAGAACTGATCGCGATCGCGAAAGAACATAAACGCTTGTTGGTCATCGGTTATGAATATGTGTACGATCAAAATATAAACCGCCTGAAAGCGGTTGTCGAAAATGCAGAGGCCGGCGAAGTTTTTGAGGCGGAATTCAACATGCTGAATCCGGTCGCAGGCAGGAAACTTGATACCAGCGAGAATGTCATCGGGGATCTTGCCTCTCACATGTTAAGCGTTGTCCGGCTGTTGTTTGGCGAGAAAACGGTCACGGACCTGAAAGCCGTTTTGGAGAATGCCGGCGAAAAGGCGGATATCTTTTTTAATTACGGCGGGATACGTGTTACGATCCATGTCGACAGGGATTTCAGAGAAAAAGAAAGAAAAAGGACCATTACTATAAAAGGTTCGCGTTTGGAAGTGACCGTGGACTATCAAGACTACAAAGAAAAAGGCATACAAAAGGAAAAATTTTCGGTCCTGAATCGCAACGGAAATAATATCCCGGAAACGGACAGCAGGTTTCCTCAGAGCCTTTCCTTAGAAGGTTCTCCAGCCACGACCCTGCAGCTTGAATTCAAGCATTTCTTTGAAGCACTAAAAACCCGGGACTCGATTAACAGCGCCGAATCCACCTTGTGGATATCCGGACTTGTGGAGCAGATAAACCGGTTAGCGGCAGGTTCGACAGGCGTGTCTCTTGAACATTATCTGAAGCAGTTAAACGACGCAGGCTCGGAAGCGGTTCAAGAACTGAAGATCCTTTATCAAGAAGAATGGGATCTCAGGCGAAAAAGACTTATGACCTTGTTAGAGCGCTTCAAAAAATTATACCCGCATATTGACCGTGCTGTTGTCGCAAGGGCGCCGGGCCGGATCACGCTCAACGATCACACAGATTCCTATAGCGCATTATCTTTAGGAATTCCTACAAGGCAAGATGACATCGTGATCGCGGGGATTAATTCCGAAAGCAGGCAGATCGATCTTAACAATATAAACGACAGGTTTCCTGCGCGTTCTTTTGACACAGCCGATATTCAAAAAATAAAGATCCAACCGGTAAAAAACAAGTCCGAACTTTCCTGGTCAACGTATGCGCTGGCAGTATTGCAGTCCCTTTTGCCGCGGCTTGAGCCTTACCCGGAAGCCAGAATCCCTGAAGGAATGGCCCTTCTTGTAGATGGCCGCGAGGAATTCGGGGGCGTTCCTGTCGAATCCAACATTTCTTCTTCGGCGGCCTTTGCGGAATCTATTATTTATGCCGTGGAGGCACTTTCGGGGATAGGCGGAAGAATGACCGGCGGTGAGGCGATCCAGATCGGGCGTGACGCGGAATTAAAGATAGGGTTCCCTTGCGGGCCTCTGGATCAGGCAAGCTCAACATTGGGACGATTATCTCTGAAGCCGGGACAAACGGCAGGCGCGATGATCGATACTATTCCCAGGACCTATGAAGATGGCCGCGATAAGGTTGAAATAAAACTATTTCAGGTACCTGCGAATTTGGAAGCGTTGATCGTAGATACTGGCTCGAAAGGAGAAGCTCAAAAAGGATTCACCAAGCGGGTTGCGGAAGGAGAACTTGCATCCTGGATCCTTGCGCATAAGCTCTATGAGCTAATTCCGGATTTCTCGAATCAATTAGATCGCATAAAGATCCAACGGCTTTTTGCAGATATTAACCGGGATCATAACGGTAGGCCCTACCTTTTTGAGGAGGGCCGTTTGTGGCCGATTTTCCTCAAACCCGCCTTCTTCTCTAAGGATTTCCTGGGATCGGTGGGGGCCCAGGTTTCTTCAGAGGCTATCCATGACTGGGTCAGGAAGAATCTCCCTTCCAGTGCAACAAAAAGAGAATTGATTGATAGATATGGTATGCCGGAAGACTATTTTGAGAAAGTCGTCGCCTCAACCCGGCATGTAATGGATCCTGATACTGTGTCCTATGATCTGCAGGGTGTAGCGCTTCATGTGATTGGCGCGCAGGATCGAGCACATCTTATCGTAAACGCTCTTGCAGATGCCGCTAAGGGAAACGATGCCGCTCAAAACGGGGCATGGAAGCGTTTTGCTGAGTTAGAAATAAATGAGTATGAAAGTCTTCGGGATTTTTTTAACAACTCCACGCCGCGTATTGATGAGATCGCTTCGTGGGCGATGCGTCAGCCCTGGTGCCTGGCCCCCCGTCATTTCGGAGCAGGCTACGGTGGGAGGATGCAGATTTGGATCAGGCCGGGAAGTTATGAACAAGCGGCTAAAGAAGTTCATGAATTCTTGGCGTCTCGGCCGTGGTATCAGGGGAAAGCCGATATCATCCCTTTTAGGGCAGGAGCGGCTGCCGGTTATCTGGGACAAAACGAAGAGTCTAACAACAGGGGGGTCTCAATGCAATCAACGCGGGAAATCGAATCGCGTAAATTGGCTGAAGCGCTTGCCCGAAAATACAGCGCCGTAATATTCGATATTGACGGTACTTTAACCGACAACAAAGCCATCGTGCCCGATGAAATGACGGATAGAATTATAAATCTGATCAAGCGCAATATATATGTTGTTTTAATCTCGGGCAGGACGCAGGGCTTATCGCCCGAATACGCGCAAAAAGGATCCCATAGCATAGAGGAGGTCGTTGAGAAGATAAGAGCTAGCCTTGATGACAGCGATAAGCTGGAATATTTGCTCGGTCTTGAGCAAAACGGGGCAGTGGGAGTCAATGGATTCAGATTGGGAGATTCCAGGAGAAGGGAATTTGATTTAGGAGTTAAACAACTGGAAAAGAAGTATCAGGAGGAGATATTCAACGAACTCCATGGAAAATATTCCGGCAGATTACTCTATCCCGAATACAAGAGCCATGGGATGGCTGTCTGGATAAGAGAAGAATACAGGACGAAAGAATTCATAGCCTTTTTAGCTGCAGAAGCGCGGAAGATTTTGATATCCAAAGGTCTGGACCTTGAGGTCTTGAGCACATCACTATCAGTGGACATCGCTGCTAAGGGCGCTAAAAAAGACAATGCTATACGAGCGTTGGCTGAATTTTTCAATATCCCGGAGCGCAGGATAGCCACAGTGGGCGATCAGGGCAGCCCGGAAGGTAATGACTATTCGATGCTTGAACGAAGGGGTGGTTTCAATGTTGGGGAATATTCGTCTCCAGATTCTTTACAAATATCATTGCCTGTAGCCAAAGAATTAAAAGGTGCCCAGGCAACCGCCTGGATTATGGATAATTTGAATTTTGTCCCAGATAAAGATAATAGCACGATCGCGTTACCTCTTATGAAAAAAGAGTTGCCAGATTCATGGGGCCGCTCCGAAGTCCGGTTGACGGTGGCAGAGCGCGCGGAGATTAATGAAAAATTACAGATCATCGCGAATTATCTCGCGGCGAGGGAGGAATATCTCCCGGTCAAAGACCGATGGACCGATGTCACGAGTGATGATCTGAATCTTAAAAAAGATAAAAAAAATGTTGTCATGGTCTTCGGTTCTTATGATGAAAGGGTTCCTGACGAGGCTGCAGATAAAATCATGGAACTAAAAGGCCGTGGATATGACATAAAAATTCTAACTAGCGGCGAAGGGGGAACCAAGGCTCTCGTTAAAAAAGGTCCGGACGGTAAATCTCTCACTGAGGCAGAGTTTTATGCGCAGAAGATGGAAGCGAGATACCCCGGCAAGCTTTCCGTGGATTTTGTAGAGAAAAAATCAAAAAATACAGGCCAAAATGTCACATATTCCAGAACGCAGATGTTAGAAGAAAAAGGAGAAAAAAAAGGATTTGAGCCTCAGGGCATCGTTGTTATGCAAAACCCCTTGTTTCAAAGACGCGCGGGATTGACCCTTGTACGTCAGTATTCCGGGGGCAAAACGGAAAAAGAAGCCAAACTGGCATTTCTTAAATCCAGGATCCGGCTCATTAGTTATGCGCCCTATTTGCCGGAAATTGCCGGGCAGAGTGACAAAGAAGTTTTAAGAGATCTTGAATATGCTCTGAATGAGATCAAAATCCTTAGAAAGGATTATCCGGAAAATTATGCCAAAAGAGGTTTTACGATTTCTACGCGTGTCCCTGAAAACATCAAGCAGGCTGCCGAGGATTTGAATGAAATCAAGGAACAAATAGAAGCGGCGAAGGCGGCGGTGAGGTTGTTCGATCATGTGGCGGTGAGTGACGATCTTGCGAATATACCGAAGGATCCAGTGGTGGTTGTGCTCGGGAATCCTCTGCCCGGGTATCCAGCTTATGTGGCCAACATACTCAAGCAGCTGAACCCTTCCAAAATCCTCATTGTCGGCAATGGTGTGAACGGGGAAGACCTGAAAAAAGGTGTGAAGCCAGAGTGGCAAAGGATCCGGAATTCGGTTTTGGCGATCAATCCAAAGCTTAAAGACAAGCTCCTCGTTTTTAAAGGTGATCGATCCATGAACACAGGCCAGAATATTGTGCCCGTGATCTCGATACTTAATCGCGAGGGACTTTCGCCTGCGGGACTCGTGCTCGTTCAGGCACCTCAAGGCCTCTTGGTCTCCCAAAGAATCTTTCAAAAGCAATGGGCCGAAAAAAAGGTCAAGGCCAGTTTTACACCTGTTTTTTATACGTACGCGCTTCCGGAATATGTAGACAAGGTGAAGACATTCCTGCGCACCGGAGATCCGACACTTGGGGCAAAAATCATGTATTTTCAAAAAGGCGAGCCAGACGCTTTGCAGGGTTTGCTGAAAGATATCGTGAGACAGATTTACAACTTGCGAACATGGAATGAATGGGGGAGCGGATTCATTAAGTTCCATGAGAAAGACCTGTCTGACAATACGTTACAAAATGAAGCGGTTCTCTCACAATATCTTGGGAGCAGCGTGCTTTCTTTCCGGCAAAATGAGCCGGTTGTGAAGGTGTTCGATCTTGCGGAGTATGAGCCGGCTTTTTCCGTGCGTGAGGAGGCGTTTGAGCGATCCCCGTTGAGGCCGGACTTTCGGCAAAGCCGCGCCAGTTTTGACCGAGTGAACAATGAAGTATTCTTTGGAGATAAACCCGTCGAATTTCAAGTTTATCGCCAAGGAAAATCTCAGCGCCTTCCAAGGACTTTTAAGAAAAATTATGAAGCGCAAAATCCTGGTAAGTTAGTCATGACGGTCCTGCCGAACGGGAATCTCGGAATGAACGACTGGTTCGTCGCGATCGCGGACGGAAAGGTCTATCACTATCGCGGTGATAAGCTTAATGAAAACCGCCAATATGACATGCTTGTCGTGACCCCCAGCGGTGAAACCAAAACTATGACACTGCACTTTATGCAGAAGGGTGTCCGCGGTATTTTTGATGAGAGCGGGAAGAATGTTGCCGCGAATATCCGGTACGGTATCTATGGCCAGCCTATCCTGAAAAATGGGCGTCTGAATCTTGATAGAGCCGCGGTTCAATTCGATGATATGAGGCATCTCCTCCGTTTTCCAATGTTTAAGCGGGGAGCGGATCAGATTCACTTGGGCATTAGCGATCACAAAGGAGAGCTTTATACGGAAGCCGGCAGGACGAAGGCCCGTCAGGCGCTTCAGGGCAAACCAGTGGATCTGGATCTTGCTCCGCTGAGGGCTTTTAAAATCACAGCTAAGGAGAGAGACGTGATCTTTGAAAATTGGGGCTACAGGAATGTAACGGAGCAGAAGTCTTCGGCGAAAGATCTTGCGCTCGGGGAATATCTTGTCGAAAAAAATAAGCTGTGGATCCGTTTTTATGCCGGGACTCACCCGCATAGTTTTTTTGGTGTCACTAAAGACGGTAAGTTTTTCACCGGGGTTGTCCCGGGGGAAACGCATTATGCCGGTACGACGCTGGAAGCATTGGCGGAAAAGCTTAAAACCGGTTATAACGCTCAGGATGTTTTCCTTTGGGGGAATGGCAAGGATACTTTCATGCAGGCCGGTGACCAGACCTTTAAAGTACCCAATGCCTACGGTAAAGGATTTTCCGCGGTCATGGCTGTCAAAAAGCCAGCATCTGCTGCAACCCGCAGTGAAACAGCTCCCGTACGTGCCGAGGTGCGGACGTATGAAAGGCCCGTTATTCCTCAGCTCTCGCTGGTTGATGCGAGCAGTTTGAGTGCTAAGATCGGGACGGCACTCAGGGTGGCGGCGAATATGGTATCGCCGCTGCTTTCCAACACTCCGGTCTATGCCTCCGAGATCGCGCCGCAGCTTTTTGTCGGCACGGTTCATTATCAGAAAGCCCCGGTGGTTCCAGCAGTTTTTGCGGCAAAATGGCCGGTCTTCAACAACATCATTCGCCGTTTTGCTGATGCTTCGCCAGAACGCATGGTCATTGACCAGCGCCAGGGGATTCCGGATGCGGCGAGTGTGCTGCCTTTGGTAATCTTTGCGCGTTATAACCCGAAAGCAGCCGTAGTGCTTGCCTTGATCGCGGATGCTCAAGAGGTTACGGCATTTGAGAGGGCTCTCGCGGCCTTGGATCCCAATGGCTCATTGCCCACGAATTTCAAGATCCAAGCATTCACAAATGAAAATGAGTTTGTTGCGGAATTCCAGGGATTCTATAACAGTTCGGTCCCGTTCGGGAGACCGGTGGCACTTGTGACGGATCGAGAAGATTCCGTTGTGACTGCCAAGATCGGTTCACGAAAAAATCTCTTGAGCGTGGTTGGAGCCCAAAATCCTCTGAAACAGACCGCCTCCGCACTTTTGGCCGCGGACAAACTCCTCGACGAATCGATTTGGTCGATGGGTTATCACTTTGTGTTTGTTGAAAAACTCGGCGGGCTGGAAGCCTTGATGGCCGAACTCACAAACTTTGCTGCGGCCCAAGCGCGCATGTTTGCTTCAGCGTAATTTTCGAATAGGGCTCAACAGGGGGACAGGCAAGTGGTTTGTGCCTGTTTCCTGCGCGTTGCCCAGCATATATTGCACATGTGATATACTTCCCCCGCTATGAAAAGTCTCTTGAAGATCTCGCCTGAAACAAAAATGGATAGCAAAAGACTAATTGACAAAAAGCATTCCTAAATGCATATTACTAATATGCTAATAGAAAGAACGCTTTACAAGCAGATCAAAACGCATGTCGAATCCAAAGAAGCGATCATTATCAGCGGCATGCGCCGCGTCGGAAAAACTTCGCTTCTCCGGTATATTCTTGAGGCCATCCCGTCGTCCAACAAACTATTTCTGGATCTTGAGAATCCCCTAAACCGCCGTTATTTCGAAGAAGAGAATTATGAACGGATCAAGGGTTCTTTGGAGACGCTCGGACTTGATCTCGGCAAAAAGGCCTATCTTTTTCTTGATGAGATCCAGTATGTCCGCAACTTGCCCGGCGCGATCAAGTATCTGATGGACCATTACGATCTCAAGTGTTTTTTAACGGGATCCGCCAATTTTTATCTCAAGAATTTTTTTACGGAATCACTCGCCGGCCGAAAATATCTTTTCGAACTTTTTCCGCTCGATTTTGAAGAATTTCTGCGTTTCAAAAAAAGCCCTCTGCGTCTTTCAGCCGAGAGAGTTCGAAGCGACAAACGTTTGTGGGAAACCTTTTCCGTTCTTTGCGACGAATATTGCCGGTGGGGAGGATTCCCGGGAGTGGTCTTGAAGACGGACCCGGATGAAAAAAAACGGTCCCTGGACGACATTTTTACTTCCTATTACCAGGCTGAGGTATTAGCGCTCGGGGATTTCAGGAAGAATGAAGTGGTCAGGGATCTGATGCTTCTCTTGATGCAGCGGGCTGGCAGCAAGCTGGACGTCAGCAAATTGGCGTCGGAGCTTGGGATCTCAAGAATCACACTGACGGAATATCTGGCTTTTTTGGAAGGAACCTATTTTATTCATTTGGTCAGGCCTTTCAGCCGTAACAGGGACGCCGAGATCCGGAAAACGCCAAAGATCTATATCTGTGATTCGGGGTTGCTGAACCAGCTGGCCCGCGTGAGCGAGGGAGCCTTATTTGAAAACAGTGTTTTTCAGATATTGAGGGGGCGGGGAGAGTTGAATTATTTTCAGAAAAAAAGCGGGGTCGAGATCGATTTCATCCTGAACAAAAAAACCGCGTATGAGGTAAAATTGTCGGCCGGTCCCGGCGAGATGAAATATTTGAAAAATATAGCAAACGAACTGGAGATCCTGGATTATGCGCTCGTTTGCAAAAAGTGGCCGAGGGGTTTGACAGAATATGAAAAAATACGTTTTGTTTTTGATGTGTAGGTGCTATGGATATCGATAAAAATAAAATTTATTGCGCCATCGCGCAGATGAATCCGACGGTCGGGGACTACGCGGGGAATACCGCGAAGATCCTTCGCTGGATCGATGAAGCAGAACGAAAAGGCGCGGACCTGGTCGTTTTCCCCGAGGCGGCCCTTTGCGGTTATCCTGTCTGGGACCTTGCCAATAAAAAACAATTTGTCGATGAGGGCCTGAAGTGTCTCAAGCGTATCGCCGCTGCGACCAAGGGAAAATGTGCTGCGGTTGTCCTTGGTTTTATTAGCCGAGGGGCGAGTCCCGAGTATCGAGTCTCGCAAAATGCTTTTAATTCTGTCGCCTGGCTCGAGAAGGGCAATATCCGTACGATTTACCACAAACAGCTTCTTCCGACCTACGATGTTTTTCTGGAGGAGATCTTTTTCCAGCCGGGTTCTGAGACAAAGATCGTTTCGTTTAAAGACCATAAAATCGGTTTGACCATCTGCGAGGATATCTGGGACGAGCGCTACGAGGTGAAGCCTCTTGCCGGGCTTGCGAAAAAGAAAGCCGATCTTGTCCTCAATGTTTCCGCGTCGCCTTATTACCGCAATGTGGCTGCGGTTCGTGAGCAACTGCTCAAAAAACAGACTCGCCGCCATGGTTTTCCGGTTCTTTACGTGAATCAAGTAGGCGGACAGGATGATCTGTTGTTTGACGGCCGAAGCATGTTCGTGGACGCGAAAGGCCGCGTCCTTTTCCGCGCTCCCGCATTTGAAGAGGGGCTTTTTTTCTATGATTGGGATGAATATGCGCGATCTTCGTCATCCGGCCCATTGGGGACAGGTCCCAAAATGTCCTGTGTGCCAGGTTCGGTCTGTGAAAATTCCGGAATTTCCTCACATTCGGAAATTTATGACGCACTCGTGATGGGCGTGCGGGACTATTTCCGGAAGAACGGGTTCAGGAAGGCCGTGATCGGTTTAAGCGGCGGGATCGATTCCGCACTCGTCGCAGCCATTGCGGTGGATGCCCTGGGTGAGGATGCGGTCAAGGGTGTGACGATGCCCGGGCCATTCTCGTCAGAGGGGAGCTGGAAGGATGCCGAGGACCTGGCACGAGCGTTGGGAATAGAATTTGAAGTGCGTTCCATTCGTGAAAAATATGAAGCCTGGCTCCGGGAAACGAAACTTCCGGTGACTCAAAATCCAACACTGGCCATGGAAAATCTTCAGGTGCGGTTGCGTGGAATGGAGTTAATGTTCCTCTCGAACCACGAAGGGAGGTTGGTCCTTACGACCGGTAACAAGTCCGAGCTTGCGATGGGCTATTGCACGCTCTATGGCGATATGGCAGGAGGGCTTGCGGTGATCGGTGATGTTTATAAGACGGACGTCTACCGGCTTGCGCGATACCGTAATACGATCAAAAAAGTGATTCCGGAGTCCAGCCTCATCAAAGCCCCGTCCGCCGAGCTCCGGCCCGGCCAAAAAGATCAGGATTCGTTGCCGCCTTACGACATGTTGGATGAGGTCCTTAAACTTTATATCGAGAAGAACTTGAGCCGTGATGAGATCATTCGCCGACTCAGGAAGAAAATTCCTGCCGCCGTTGTTGCCGACATTATTTGCAGAGTCGACCACAACGAATATAAACGCCGCCAAACACCACCCATCCTGCGTGTGACCGAAAAAGCCTGGTTCGGCCGGCGCATGCCGATCACCAACCGGTTTCGCGGCTAACACCCATCCAATGCGCAACATGCGGTGTAGAACGCAAAAAGTAAAAAACCAGCTTTTAGTCAAGACCCGGATTGGGACATTTTCCCTCGATATCAGCTCCAAAGGGCTTTACGCGGTGCGGTTCCCCAAAAGGGGACAGGCCGATTTTTTTACATTTCATAAAAAATTCAGCCTGTCCCCTTTATTGCGGGAATTCTGTAATCGCAAGCTGGACCTAACCGGCTATACGCCCTTCCAAAAGAAAATCTATCAGGTCTTAGGCAAGGTGCCGGCGGGAAAGGTCATCACCTACGGTGAACTCGCAAGACGGGCAGGATATCCCGGCGCGGCGCGTGCAGTCGGGAGTGCCATGAAAAAGAACCGCCTGCCGATCGTGATTCCGTGTCACCGGGTTATTCCTGCCTCCGGTCCCAATACCTATCAATTTTCGCGAAGCAGAAATTGGGGCCGTCCAAACTACCATTTTGGTAAAAAAATAATAAGTTTGGGCGGCGGGCTCGGAGAATATTCGGCAGGGAAGAAGTGGAAACGCTGGTTGTTGGAATATGAAAAAGGGCCTCGTTCCTCGGGGCCAGGGACTCGAAAAAAGCGAGGAACCAAAACGAGTTCCGAGTAACGAGTCCCGAGTCCCTGCTTTTCAATTTGCGTGCAGAAGTAATGTGGCGGACAGTTCAGGGCCGTGTTATACTTCACGAAATTTACGAGAGGAAATCCGTTGCAACCCAAAAAAATCGCTGAATTGTTACGAACGCTTGCAGAGGACAAAAAGGCCGAAAATCCGGTTCTTCTTGATATTTCCAAACACTCCAGTATCGCGCACTATTTCCTGATCTGTCATGGGAACAGCGACCGGCACGTGAAGTCCATCGCGATGCATCTTATCGACGAGATGAAGCAGCGCAAGATGCCTGCCTTCCATGTCGAGGGTCTGGCGGAGGGGAAGTGGGTGCTTCTTGATTACGGGCCGGTGATCGCCCACATTTTCTACCATGAAACCCGCGAATTCTACGGCCTCGAGCGGCTGTGGGGAGAAGCGAAGAGAATCTAAAGACTCGTAGCTCGGGACTAGGGACTCGTAAAAATGAAAAACAGAAACGAGTCCCGTCCGCCACAATGCGCTGGACGGATCCGTCCTTTGGCGGAAGGAACAAGTCCCGAGTTCCGATTGCTGATATGAAACCCAAACTCGAAAATATCATTAATTCCGTTGTCGATGACTTCTGCAAAGCACAGGGCGCCGCAAAGCCCGAAGGCTTCGTGTACGATCTCCATCCCCCCAAAGATACCCAGCACGGGGACCTTTCCTGCAATGTCGCGTTCAAACTCGCCAAGGTAACGCGCCAGAAACCGGCGCTCATTGCAGCAACCACGATGGGATTGATCCGGGAAAAACTCGGGAAAGATTCTCCGGTCGAGAAGATGGATCTGGCCGGCGGCGGATTCATCAATTTTTATCTTAAAAAAGAAGACCTTGGTTCCGTGCTTTTGGAGATCCACAAACAGGATCGAAATTACGGCGTGTCGGAGTTTGGCAAAGGTAAAAAAGCCATTTTGGAATTCGTAAGCGCGAACCCCACGGGGCCTCTTACGATCGCGCACGGCCGCCAGGCCGCGGTCGGGGACTGTCTTGCGCGTATTCTCAAGTTCACAGGCCACACGGTGCATTCGGAATATTATCTGAACGATGCCGGCCGGCAGATGAGAATGCTCGCCCAGAGCGTCTGGGTGCGCTACAACGAACTTCTGGGTATGGAAATGCCATTCCCGGAGGATGGTTACCAGGGCGATTATGTCCGCGAGATCGCCCGTAACATTATCGAGAAGGAAAAAAAGGATTCCCTCCTCAAGGATCCCGAGGAAAAGGCGGTCGAATACTGCGGGCTCTACGCGGTGAAGTATCTCATGGGCTTGATCGAGGAGGATCTTGCCAGGATGCGGGTTCATTTTGATCATTACTTCAGCGAGAAAACGCTTTACGCCAAAAAAGCGGTGGAGCACGCGCTCGAAGTTCTGAAAGAGAGAGGCTATCTCTACGAAAGCGAAGGCGCGCTTTGGTTCCGTTCGACGGATCTTGGGGACGATAAGGACCGGGTGGTCAAAAAATCCACGGGCGAATACACCTATCTGGCGCCGGACATCGCTTACCATCTCTCCAAGTACGAGCGCGGCTACAACATGCTCGTCAATTTTTGGGGACCGGACCATCACGGCTATATTCCGCGTCTTAAGGCCGCTTGTCAGGTGCTGGGATATCCGCCGGAGGCCATTCATATCGGGGTCGTTCAACTGACCACGCTTTTCAGGAAAGGACAGCCGGTACGCATGTCCACGCGTGCGGGAGAATTCGTGACCCTGCGGGAACTTTACCAGGAGGTCGGGGTTGACGCGTCGCGCTTTTTCTTTGTGATGCGCCGGCAGGAAAGTCCTCTGGATTTTGATCTTGATCTCGCCAAGGAACAATCGCAGGAGAACCCCGTTTATTATCTTCAGTATGCCCACGCCCGTATCGCGAGCCTTTTAAAATACGCCGAACAGGGCATTACCACGAAAGTTGATCTCAAGCTGCTCGCCGCGCCGGAGGAAGCAGAACTGATCGGTTGCCTTTCGCAATTCTCCGAGTATCTCATTCAAGCAAGCCGTTCGACGGAGCCGTACCGCCTTGCAGATTATCTGCGTCAGGTGGCCGCGTGTTTTCACAAATTCTACAGCCATCACCGCGTGGTCACCGAGGATAAAGAGCTAACCCAAGCGCGGCTTCTTTTGGCCGATGCCACCCGCATCGTCCTTCGCAACGGCCTCGAGCTTCTCGGCATTTCCCAACCCGAATCGATGTGACGAAACCCACCATTCTTTTCATTGTCGGTCCCACGGCGTCGGGCAAGTCGGCGCTTGCAGTCGCGCTTGCCAAAAAACTTGGAGGCGAGATCCTGTCCGCAGATTCCATGCTCATCTACAAGGGGATGGATATCGGGACTGCGAAACCCGCCAAAAAAGAGCGTGGTGGCATTCCACACTATGGCTTCGACCTCATCTCCCCCGCGAAGGGTTTCTCTGTTTTTGCCTATCGTCAATTCGCCCTCAAAGCAATCAAAGATATCGTGAAGCGGGGCAAAATTCCGATAGTGGCAGGCGGGACGGGTTTTTACGTCAGGGCCCTTTTGGAGGGGCTTTCGCCCTTGCCGGGCGCTAACGCCTCTTTACGCCGGGAACTTGAGCTGGAGGCCCTGAAGAAGGGCTTGCCGGCCCTCTACAGGCGGCTTCTCAGACTGGATCCCCCAAGGGCCAAGACTATCGGGCCTCATAACCAGCGCCGCATTATACGTGCATTGGAGATTTATCTTATCTCGGGGAAGAGGCCGTCTGAGTCCGTCCGGAAAACACCGGGACTTCAAGCACTGGGGTACAGGCCTATCGTGATCGGTATTCATCGGGATCGTGACGCGCTTTACCGGAAGATCAACCAACGTGTGGATGCGATGTTTCGCAAGGGTCTTGTGCGCGAAGTGAAGCGCCTTGCCCGGAAGAAACTTTCCAAGACTGCATTGCAAGGGGTGGGGTATAAGGAATTGTTAAAATCGGGGTCACACCCCTTTTTTTATTGGGGTGTGACCCCGATTTTGCTTGAGGAGGCAAAGGACAGAATAAAACAAACGACGCGTCACTTTGCCAAGCGGCAGTGGACCTGGTTCAAACGGGAACGGGGCATTCGTTGGGTCTGGTGGCCGGAAACGATTTCTGTTAAAAAGATGAGTGCTTTTATTTCCGATTATTTCCATTTTAAAGTTGATCGATTCCGCAACCAAGCCATGAGGCATGAGCCCTAAGCCATGAGAGAAAAATACTCAAGGCTCGTTGCTTTTGACTCATGGCTGAGCGATAGCTATGCGCGATAAAGTTTGTCTCGTCATTATCAAGACCGGTGTCAGAGACCTCCCGGATCTTCGGGATGTGCTCGAGGAAATGGCCGAGCTTACCGAGTCGGCTCAGGGGAACGTAGTTGCGAGTCTTACGGCGAGTGTTCCGCACCCGAGCCCGAGCCATTTTATCCGCGGGGGAAAGATCGCAGAACTTCGTGAGGAGATCGCGAGGACCGGGGCGAATGTTTTGATTTTCAGTGTGGATCTGACGCCTGTTCAGGCGCGGAATCTTGAGACCGAATGCGGTGTGAGGATTGTGGACAGAACCGGCCTCATTCTTGATATTTTTGCACGTCGTGCGGTTTCAAGTGACGGGAAACTCCAGGTCGAGCTTGCACAGATGCAGTATCTTCTGCCGCGGCTTGTGGGGCAGGGCGTGATCATGTCGCGCCTGGGCGGCGGCATCGGGACCCGTGGCCCTGGCGAACAAAAACTTGAAGTAGACCGGCGCAAAATCCGCAGGCGCATCGAATATATTCAGGAGCAACTCGAGAAGCTCAGGACACACCGGGCGCAGATGCGTCAGGGCCGCCGGCAAAAAGGACTCCGGCAGGTCGCGATTGTCGGATATACAAATGCCGGAAAATCCACGCTTCTTAACGCTTTGACCGGCGCGGACGCTTATGTGGAGAACAGGCTTTTTGCGACGCTGGATCCTAAGACACGGATCTATGAAGACGGTCCCAATACTCATCAATTTCAGCGAAGCGGAAATTGGGGCCGTACTTGTCAACCCTCTGGAAATGAAATGAAAGACAAGTACGGCCGCGGTCAGGCCGTTCTTTTTACCGACACCGTAGGTTTCATCCGCGATCTACCGCACGGGCTTGTGAAGGCGTTTCACGCGACACTGGAAGAGGTGTTGGATGCGGACCTGATCCTGATTTTGGTCGATGCCGCGAGCGAACATGCTGTTCAACATAAGCGTGTCGTGGACGAGGTCTTGAAAGAGCTGGGTGCGGAAGCCAAGCGAAAGCTTCTTGCACTCAACAAGGCGGATCTTCTGGGCGATTCGGAGAAGGCCCGGATCCAGGGCGTCTTCCCTGAGGCGGTTCTCATCTCAGCTACGCAAAAGCAGGGAATCCAGGAGCTGATCGCAAGGGTCCGCCGGGCATTTTGATCTAAGGAAGTCCCGGCGCTGGTTGCGGAAATTGCTGAATCAGCGCAACGCATAGCGGTCAACATTAAGAGTTCTTTGTTTTTGTGTTGCGCGTTGCCCGTTGCCGGCGGTCGTGGTACAATTCCCCCTGTTTTTCCCACCGCTGAACGAAATTATTCACAAACTAATCATGAGGATTCTATGGAGACGTGTACGACGGATTTGCCGAGCGTTGAACTCTACAGGGCCGGACAGGGCCCGTGGCTTGATACAATCAGCCGTAAACTTCTGAGATCCGGAACGCTCAAGGCCTATATTGAAGGAAACGGTCTTCTCGGCGTGACTTCCAATCCTTCCATTTTTCAGCAGTCAATCAGTCAGGGGGACGGTTATGAGCAGGATATTCAACAACTTCTGAAACGCGGGGCGAGCACGCTGGAAATCTATGATGCTCTGACGATTTGCGATATCCGCGAGGCCTGCGATCTTTTTCTGCCGGTTTTTCAGAAGACCCGTGGCGAGCACGGCTTCGTCAGCCTGGAAGTGCTTCCGAACCTCGCCTTTGATGAGCACGCGACAGTCGAAGAGGCTAGACGGCTTTTTCGGCTTGTGAACCGTCCGAATCTCATGATCAAGGTACCAGCCACCGAACAGGGGGTTCGCGCGATTCGCAGGCTGATTGGAGAAGGGACCAATGTCAACGCAACGCTGATCTTCTCCCAAAAAAATTACAGGGATGTGGCAAATGCATATCTGGACGGCCTTGAGGCTTTCGTGAAAAGAGGCGGCGATCTTTCCAGCGTCCATTCCGTGGCGAGCGTTTTTGTCAGTCGCATTGATACAGACATCGATAAACAACTCGACGCCAAGCTTGTGACCGAGAAAAATGCCGCGAAGCAGATGCTCCTGACCAATCTCAAAGGTAAAGCCGCCATCGCGAATTCCAAGGCGGTCTATCGGATCTTCAAGGGACTCTTTGGTTCAAATCGTTTTCAGATGCTCAGAAACCAGGGCGCCTACGTCCAGAAACCCCTTTGGGCCAGCACCAGTTGCAAGAATCCCTCGTATCCGGACCTGATTTATGTGGAAAACCTGGTCGGAACAGATACCGTGAACACACTCCCGCAAAGTACCTGGGAAGCGCTCCTGGCGCATGGTGAGATCCGCCCGGGTTCGGTGGAAGAAAATATCCCGGATGCCGAAGCGGTCCTGTCGATGCTCAGGGATTTCGGCATCGACATCCATGCCGTTTGCGACCGCTTGCAGAAAGACGGCGTGAAATCCTTTATGAATGCTTTTGAATCCCTTATGACAACCCTGGAAAAGAAAAGAGACTCTAAAATGAAAATGGCACCGATCGTTAAAGCAAATATTACACTGCCGGAAAATCTTGAAAAAAGCGTGTCAGACACGCTCGGCCAGTTCGCGAAAAAAGATCTTCACGCGCGTTGGCTTGCAAAGGACCCGACCCTTTGGTCAGATGACGCTGCTCATCAGAAAGTGATCCTCAACCGTTTGGGCTGGGTGGATAACTGCGAAAAAATCACCGGGAAGCTCTATGAGATCGATGAGTTGCAAAAAAAACTTTTCAAATCTAAAGTCCGCGACATCGTGCTCCTGGGCATGGGTGGATCGAGTTTGGCGGCCGAAGTGCTTTCGCTTATCCTTAAGAAACCTGCGCATAAAGTGAAGGGAGCACTCCCGGGTATCCGTTTTCATCTGCTCGATACCACGGATCCGGCCAGTATCCTCAAAGTCGAAAAAAACGTGCGCTATCCGTCCACGATCTTCCTTGTGGGCAGCAAATCCGGCTCCACCATCGAAACACGCTCGCAATATCAATATTTCTTTGACCGGGTGAAAAAGTTCTATAAAGGCGATGAGAACAAGGCGGCGGAGCGGTTTGTCATTATCACCGACCATGGTTCGCCTCTGGAAGCCCTGGGTCGCAGTAAGACCTTTGGGGGACTTTTTTTGAACCCGCAGGACATCGGGGGCCGTTATTCGGCGCTGTCCTTCTTCGGTCTTGTGCCCGCCGCGCTTTTGGGGCTCGATGTTCGCCGAGTGCTTGCCGACGCGCAGCGTTTTCTTGACAGCATGCGGTCGACGAGGGATATTTCCAGGAATGAAGGCATCGCGCTGGGCGTCCTTCTAGGAGTTTTGGCACTCAACGGAAAGGACAAACTGACTTTCTGGACATCGCCGGAGCTGGCCTCTTTCGCGGATTGGGCCGAGCAATTGATTGCTGAAAGCACGGGGAAAGACGGCAAAGGCATTACCCCTGTGACGGGCGAGATGCCGCTTGCCCTTGATCGGTATGGCAGCGACCGCGTATTCGTCATGCTGCGTCTCAAGGGGGAAAATGAAAAACTCTGGGCGGCGCGTATCAAGGGGCTCGATGCCAAAGGGTTTCCGGTCCTGGATTTTGTGTGGAGCGATGGGGTGAATGTGGGCGGGGAGTTCCTGCGTTGGGAAGTCGCGACGAGTTTTGCGAGCGTGGTCTTGAAGGTCAATCCTTTCGATGAACCGAACGTGACAGAATCAAAGAATATCACAAGCCGGCTTTTGGAAGACGTGAAGAAGAAAAAAGCTCTTCCGAAGCCTGGAAAGCTTCTTGTCGCGAAAAATGCGGTATTAACCCCAAGTGATAAAAAAACACTGGCGGCTTTTTTTGGCAAGCTTCCGGAGAACGGGTTTGTATCGCTGCTGGCATATGTGGACCGTTCGCCCGCCACGAAGAAAATCCTCCAGGGGTTGCAAAAGTCCATGGCCTCAGCCTTGAAAGTTCCGGTCCTTTCCGGTTTTGGGCCCCGGTATCTCCACTCGATCGGTCAGCTTTATAAAGGCGGGCCGAAACAGGGCATCTATATTGAGTTTTTTCTGAAGGACGGGAAAGATGTAAAAATCCCGGGTGAGGTCTACGGCTTCAGCCAGCTCAAGCGGGCCCAGGCGATGGGGGACTATGAAGCGATCTCAAGTAAAGGCCTCTCGATTCTCGCTGTGGATCTGGGATCGAATCTTGCAACGGGATTCAGCGCTTTTCAAAAAAAGATGTTGGCTTTTTTGAAGAACTGTTACTAAAAAAAACATCCTAAAGCCGCCGGGTTGTTTAGGCGAAAAACATCAAATGCATTGTTCCGGTTTCCTGAGAGATATTCGCTCTATCCTCTCTTCCGTAGGGCACATTTAAATGTGCCCTACAGGAGGGAATAACTGGAGCAACGCATATCAACTATGAAGGTCTTATAGAGTGCTATCTCAAATATCCACAAACAGATTTACGAGCAAGCATGCCTGGGCGTTTTTTGCCCTTTTAGCGGGCGCAAGTTTCCTTTCCGGCTGCGCATCATCTTCTCCGAGTCATACGACGGCTTATCTGTCTCCGCGTCCGGTCTCGGCACTTACCACGATCCTTCCGGCTCCGGCGGGTGCTCCCCGCGATATCTATCATGAAGTTGGGCCTTACGAGACACTTTGGCGCATCTCGAGCATCTACAGCGTGGATATGGCGACGATTATGCGTGTCAATAATCTGACGAGCAAGACACAGCTCAAGAAGGGGATGAAGCTTTTGATCCCGAACACGCGCGGTCCGCGGGCAAATATCCCGCTTTTTCCGACAACACGCTGGACGCATATCGTGATCCACCATACGGCGACCGATCAGGGCAGTGCCTACAGCATCGACGGACTTCATCATCAGCGTGGGTGGGACAACGGAATGGGATATGATTTTCTGATCGACAACGGTTCGCGCGGGAAAACGAGCGGCCAAATCGAGGTCGGGCCCCGTTGGTTGAAGCAGATGGATGGCGCCCACGTTAAACAGGGAGACTGGAACAAAAAGGCGATCGGCATCGCGGTCGTCGGTAATTACAGCGAAACGGGACTTCCCGATAAGATGTACGATTCTCTGGTTTTTCTCGTGATCACCCTCAAGGGTTTTTACCGCATTCCTGACCAGAATATCGTGGGCCATCGCGATGTGCCGGGCGCGGCGACCGAATGTCCCGGGAAATTTTTCCCCTGGAATGAATTCAAGCGCCGCGTCAGGGTGTATTAATCCGTGCAGTGTACGGAGCTCCGCGTACGGCGATGAGTCTTTTCCTCCGTACGTCGTACTAGAAACGGCTTCATAAATACACATAACTCTTTTGTCCCATGTCATTCCCGCGTGCTTTTCCGCCGAAGGAAGGATCAGTCCTCTGGCTGAAAGCGGGAATCCAGAGTTTGATTTGTATTCTGGATTCCTGACCCTAAAGGGCCATTGTCATGGTAAAAACATTTCCGCCAGACAGCGTCGGCGGATCCGTCCTACGCCTTGTGGCGGACGGGGATGACAATACTAAAGAGCAATGCTGCAAAAGCGCTTATAGCGACTTATGAAACTGTGTCTGGTTCCCAAGTTGACAAATTCATGAAATCTGTTAGATTTCTGGTGCAGATTGAAACAAAGGAAAATTATGAACAAGCGTAACCTCAATCAGATCCATAGCTTGGCGAAATATCCCATGACGATCGTCATGGCGCAGGCGTGGTCTCTGTCCACGAAGTGCCGCCATGCGGTTCGCGGTTGTGGGCTTTTGAGGGACGCTCGGGAGGATCTAGCGTAAGCCGGAAGTAGCAAAGTAGAGTAAAACGGAATCATTCAAAAGCCCATGATCGCAAAAGCGGTCATGGGCTTTTTTTTGTTTAAGTCCCTGGGTTAGCGAGCTTTCCCCAACGGAGGAAAGCGAAGGTAACCTAGCCGGACGAAAACAACCCCGCCGCTTTCTTGCGAAAGCAAGAGGCGGGGTCTAACGCGCAGACGGCCTAACGGCCTACAATTTGTGAGCGCTTCGCTCCACAAATCGTCTGCTTATAAGAGGAGGAGTGAACATGAACCCGACATTAAGTCCGACCGGCATAGCAAGGTACAGGCGGAGAACGCGGGATCCCGTGAAGTTGACCGCGTTGATCTACCTCAGAGAGGCATTGATCGCGGAGCGGTACGAAAATTGTGCCGATTTCATTGCGATCGCCAAAGAATTCGGAGCGTTCGATGATGAGATACGCACCTTGCTCGAAAATCCTCGAAGACACCCGAACTCTTAGAGTTTATGGCGGGACCGTCATTTCTAAACTCTTGGGGCGTATAAGGCGGTCTTTGGCCGGTGTGTTGCATTTAAAAAAAGTCGCGGGCAAGATGTTTCTTGAGCGTCTTACGCGTCGATCGGAAGGTCTGATCATGCGTGACGGCAAGGGAGGGGTGTGTTTTGTCGGTGATTTTTACAAAAAAATCCGGAAAAAATTCAAGATTCCGTCATTTTGTCCGTTAATAATATCAACAGAAGGGGGACGCAATGATCAACAACATGGTCTTATCACGCGAGATCGAATGGATCGGATACGAACATAAGCGCAACATGCTTCAGGTTGAATTCATTGTCGGTTCCATCTACCAGTATGAGAATGTTCCTGAGACGGTCTATCAGGAGTTCCTGACAGCTTCCTCCCACGGCCGCTTTTTTGAGTCGAATATCAAGAATAAATATCATGTCCGGAAGGTCCGTTAGTCCCAATTCCTATCAATTTCAGAGAATCTGAAATTGGGGCAATCCTTGGCACCCTTATGGAAAAAAATGAAAGCCAAGGATAGGCGTATCCGTCCTTCGAGGCGTGTTTCCATTTTATTCATTGAATCCCGCACGGTTTTTCGTTAACCTTTCGACATGAATCAGTCCCGCCCAAAGCCCCGTGAACAATGGGGGACCCGTATAGGCCTTATTCTTGCCATGGCCGCGAATGCTGTGGGCCTTGGCAATTTCCTCCGGTTTCCAGTCCAATGCGCCAATAACGGCGGCGGTGCATTCATGATTCCCTATTTCGTGGCATTCATCCTGCTGGGCATCCCGCTCATGTGGATCGAGTGGGGGATCGGCCGGTTCGGCGGTAAATACGGTCATGGGACCACTCCCGGCATGTTCCATTACCTCTGGAAACATCCGCTCGCAAAGTACATCGGTGCGATCGGGCTCATGATCCCCTTTGCGCTCGTGATCTATTACAATTACATCGTGTCCTGGACGCTCGCCTACAGCGTGTTCTCCTTCACCGGCAAATACAGCGGCATCATGAATTTCCAGGGCATGGCTGATTTTTTGGCGGGTTACCAGGGAAAGGTTTCGAATAACTATTTCCCGAGCATCGCGACTGCGTTCCTTTTTTTCTGTATCACACATTTCTGTATGATGTGGATCATTTCGCATGGGGTTTCGAAGGGGATCGAACGGCTTGCCAAGATCGCGATGCCGCTCATCTGTTTTTTTGGGATCATCCTGCTCGTTCGGGTCCTGTTTCTCGGGACGCCCGATCCTGCGTTTCCTGCCAATAATATCGCTAATGGGTTCGGATTCATCTGGAACCCTGACTTCAGCATGCTCAAACAAAGCAAGGTGTGGCTTGCAGCCACGGGGCAGATTTTTTTCACATTGAGCGTCGGGTTTGGCGCGATCCAGACTTATGCGAGCTATCTGAAGCCCAAAGACGATGTGGTCCTTTCGGGCCTTGCCACAAGCGCCACCAATGAATTCTGCGAGGTCATTCTGGGCGGCTCGATCGCGATTCCGGTGACCGTGGCGTTTTTTGGTCTTGCGCAGACCCAGTCGGTTGCGGCAAGCGGCGCGTTTGATCTCGGTTTCTTTGCCCTGCCGGTCATCTTTCAGAGAATGGCCTTTGGTAACTTCTTCGGAACGATCTGGTTCTTCCTCCTTTTTATGGCCGGCATCACGTCGTCGGTGGCCATGGCCCAGCCGATCATGGCGTTCCTGCAGGAGGAGTTCAAGATGACGCGCAAGACCGCGGCCTGGATCGTCGGAGGCCTGACGTTCTTTTTTACACTGCCCGTGATCTTTTTCCTGAAGCACGGTTTTCTGAATGAGATTGATTTCTGGGTCGGGACGTTTGGCTTGGTGGTGTTCGCGATCATTGAAGTAATCCTGTTTATCTGGGTTTTCGGGGGAGCGAACGCCTGGAAGGAGATTAATTCCGGCGCCGATATACGTCTGCCAAAGTTCGTCTTGCCGGTCATGAAATATGTAACATTGGCGTATCTTGTGATCCTAATGGTATTCTGGTTTATTCAGGACGGCTGGGGAGTGTTGACCATGAAGGGTGTTCCAGCGGCCGACTATCCCTACATCTGGTTCGCGCGATTTATGTTGATCGGGATTGGCGTCTGTATGGTTTTCCTTGTACGCATTGCCTGGCAAAAACGCCATATCATCCAGCAGAGAATCCCCGAATGATCCCACCATCATCGATTTCCCATCGTTTCACACAGCTGCCCGTTTATCGTTTATTTTTTAAAATCAGAAATCAGCACCGCCCTGGTTGCCCTATTGATCCTGAATTATGGAAAACCAGGGCGGGGTGTGCAATCAGTGGAGCCGGGGAGGGAAAATCACTGTGAAACTCTCAGGTTGGATATTCCTCATCCTCAGTTGGGCCTTTATCCTCGTCCTTATGATTGCCTCGTTTGCCAGCGTTCTGCGCCAAAAATCCACAAACGTCTAAGTTCTGAAGAATGTAATCTGTTCGCTCAGAGTTTCTTTTCAAAGAAAACCGTTTCTGTTATCATTTATCCTCCAGCCCGCGACCATAAAGGGCCTGGACGTTGGATCAATCAACGACCTGGAAAATGTTTAAATTTCCGGACCCCAACGGAAGCCGAAAACTGTTGAACTCATTGACTGCAAGAATTTGGTTTTGAAACCATGTTCTGATTCGTTACTACGGGGGTGCAGTCATTACATATAGCAAAATATAGCAAATATAGCTTTTTATAACAAAAAATAGCCAACAAATATAAAAAAAATACTTTCAAACCCTTGTAATAGCTGTAGTTGAATGCTAAAATGTGCTTAGAGAGTGAGCCAAGGACGAAGTGAATGAAATGTTCTTTAAGCATGTGGGGTGTGTCGTTTATGGGTGGCTGTTGTGTGGCAACTTTTAGAGTAAAAAAGGGCACATAGTATGAACATAGCAAGTAATCAGAGACGGAGACGCGGTATGAGGTTTACGGCGTTTGTCGTGGTGTTTGTGTTCACGGTGACTAGTGTGACATGGACCACGCCCGTTAGTGCCGCGCCCACCGATGTGGCAGCTCCGGTTGTTTCCTCGATCGACAAACTTGCCATTCCCGCTGAGATGGGGAGCATCCAAAAGATGTTCCTAGGGACTCGTACCTCGGGACTCGAAACGACGAGGAACCCCAACGAGTCCCTAGCGACGAATCCCGAGCCCCGGCACGACCGGATGGTCGTGCTTATTCAGGACGCCCACGCTGTGATCGATGCGCAGGAAAATATCGCGAAGATCCTCGGCCATCTCCAAAAAAATTACGGTATTCGTCTCGCCGCGCTCGAGGGCGCCAAGGGCCGCCTCGAACCCGTTTTACTCCGGACATTCCCGGAACCTGACGTAAAACACAAGATCCTCACCGGCTATGAGCAGCGTGCCGAACTCTCCGGTCCCGAGATGGCGGCTATTTTGCAGGAGGAAGTCGGTGAATATCACGGTATGGAAGATTGGGGTCTCTACGCGAAGAATTATTTCGCGTATCTCCGTGCTCAGGAGAAAAAAGAGGCGCTTCTTAGCCGGTGGAATGCGTTCAAGCGGACGCTCGATACCGAGCGTGCCAAGGTCTATGATTCGAAACTCAACGAATTCCAGGAGGCCCGGGAGGATTTTCTCACTGATCGCGCCGCGCTCCTTGATCTTCTTGTCTATCTCTCCAAATTCCAAAATCTGTTCAAGACAGCCTCCGGGTATCAGGAACTGCCGGGGCTGATTGCTTCGATCGGCTACGAAAAATCGGGGAAGCAAGACGCTCTTGTGCCGCATGTCCGCAAGATCGTCGACGAGTTCAAGATGAAGTATTTGCGTGGCCTCGGCGTGAAGACTGAAATGAATTTCTACAACCGCTATCAGGCTTTTTTGACCGGCCAGATCACGGCCGGCCAGATGCTCCAATATCTGGTCCAGGTGGGGAGCGAAAACGGGAAATCTGTAAAACTGACTCCGGACCTCAAGAAACTACTCGGACATGCGGAGCTTCTTTCTGAAATCAAGGGCAGCCGGCTTTGTGATGAACTCCAGCGTTTCCTGCCCGCGGTGGAAGCCAGTCTCCTCAAGACTCCTGCCCAGCGGGAAATGGCGGAAAAATACCAAAAGCTTTATCTCCTGAAGGAAATGATCGAGCTTGAGCTGACTCATGAGAGCCTTGCGGAATACCAAAAAGAGCCGGACTCTTACCTTAGCCTTATAACTGATTCTGCATTCAAGCAGGATTTTGTGCCCGTGGCGGAATTCTATCAGGCGGCTCTGGAGCGTGATCAGGCGTTCATGGGGCGTATCGAAACAATGATGAAGGACGCAAAGCAAAAGACCGTGGCTGTCGTGGCCGGAGGTTTTCACACAAACGGTCTTGAGCACATTCTGAGAGAAAAAGGAATGGCTTACGCGGTTGTGACACCGAAAATCGCCTCCCTTGCAGGTAGCGAAAACTATGCCAAGGTCATGAAAGGCGAGGTTTCGTTCAAGGATTATCTTAAGACCACTTATTTTGACGCTCTGATGCGTCACTCCGCAAAGGCATTGGTTGAGGCCCTGCCCATTCCGGATCGCGTGAGGACCTTGAAAACGTGGCGTGACAATGTGATTCGCGAACTTGCCAGGGAGGGACGCATTACCGAGGCGGGGAAGTACCTGCCCTACATCGATGAAATCCTCCAAAGCATGCCCGAAGCGGCAACTGCCATTGGTCCGAGGCGTACCAGGGAAGAGATACTCGACATTGTCCGCAAAGAACTCGGGGGATTTAAAAAAGATTCCCTCGATCGGATCTGGAAAACCTTCGAATTCCAGCTCGACATATTCACCGATGGCCTTAAGCAACTGATCGCCAAAAAAGATCTTAACACCCAATCCGTCTCAGCCCTTCTCGACCGCGCCAGCCAGACCAAGCCGTCGTTTATTGCGTTGCAAAAAGCTTTGGAGTTTGATGAGGAACCTGTTTTCGCGGAAGCTTCAGTTACGAAATCTGATGCTACGGAGCCTGCCGGGACTGCGCGTGCCGAATTGCCGATCCAGACGGAACCTTCGCAGGATGTTTTGCGGGGGAAGGGAGATAAAATCACGCTTCTTGTGCGTGATCATATCGCTACGGCAGTCAATTCGCTGGTCAAGTCTAAGGCCGGTTCCAATGTCTCCGAGGTGAAGGTGCTTGAGATGGGGATCGGATCCGGCGTGTTGACCGCGGAGTTGGCCCGGACGACAAACGGCGCTGAATTTACCGGAGTCGACGTTAATCCCGGGGCGGTTCAAATGGCGCGCCAGGCTTTGGGAAAATACAAGAATGTTAGCGTGCTCGAAAGCGACCTCTTTTTGGCCTTCAGGAAAGGTGAAAAATTTGATGTGATCTTCTGGAATCCACCGTGGTCAGCGAAAAAGGGAGGCGGGGCTCTTGCGCTTGCCAAATCAGATCCTGGTTTTTCGACCCTTGGCCGCTTTCTGGATAAAGCCCCTACATTTTTGAAGCCGGGCGGCAGAGTATTCCTGATCATGCCTCCGAACGCGATGAAAAAAATTTGGGACAAGGCCGATGCTCTCTATGACATTAAAGTAAATGGTTTTGAAACGACCAAGAACCGCGATATCGGTATCTACGAACTTACCCCCAAGCGCTCCCAAACATCGACCGCGACTGAGCCTGCAAAACTTACTCGTGCCGAAACCCGTCGTCTTGAATCAGAGGGGGAAATGAATGCCCATGAAAGGCTGTTTTCAACGATTGCAACTATTGTGGCGCGGGGGTTTATTGCAGCGCTGCCGCTTTCGCCTTTTTTCGTTTCCTCCTGGCTGCCGCACACGGCTCTGATGACTGCCGGTCATCCGTCATTTACAGCTCTGCGCACAACATTGCAGGCAGTCTCCATTCTATTGGCGGTGCCCGCCGTGTTGGTCATGGCTTCGACTTTCGCGAATATTTTGAGCGATCTGTATGCAATGTTCCGCGGCGTGGAAGAAGGGTCGCCGGTCGAAAGGGCCAGAAGGCTCTTGGCGGAAATGAAAAAAGACGCGGACCCCGAACTCCGGGACATTTTGAGTGTTATTAATGACACAGAGGGTCATCCGGGGTTCATCGTTCAGAAACCCGCCCCGCTTGATGATGCGTTCACGGCAAAGCGGGAAATCATTATTTCCGAATCGATTTCACGGTATCCTGCCATGCTCAGGTATATCACTCTGCGACGGGCGGCGGATCTGGATTGGGTGATCGGAACGATCATTGCCGGAGAGCCGTTGTATGAATTTGACCGCCTGACCTTCGTTAATAACGTCATCTATCGCTATGCGGGGAACAACATGTTTCATGTCAAGCTGATGAATGCTTTAGGGGCGGGGCTGGATTTCGCAAAAGTTGCCATTCAGCGTTTTTTTACGGGCCGCATGCCCGAAACGGTTTTGCGTGACGGCAAGGGCCCCCTGCGTGGTGCCCGGCTCGAAGCCTTTAAGAAGGAACTCATAAAAGATTTTGTGAAGACGAAAGCTTCGGAGGCATCCTCGGCTCCGGCCGCTCGCGCTGAAACTCTGGCCGCTCTTGCCGCAATAGGGGCTACCATCATTAAAACAAAGTCATTCGACCAGATTCCTGAATCGGCCGGGGAGATCATACTGGCCGCGGCTCGTGAAGATTTGAAGAGGCCCGATTTCCGTCCTAATGGCCTTGCCGAAGTGCTCATCTCGATGGTCCCGGGTAAAGACGGAGGCGAATCTTTTTATGTTATTGCGCCTGGGTCCTCAAAGGGTGTTAAAAACATACATCAGGTCATGCTCGAGGCGGCAGGTTTGTCGGGTCACAAAGAGGAATTGATCCGGGGCTCTTTTTATTTCTATGTCGAGGGGACTCCGAAAAAAATTGGAAAATTGGGCAGGATCTTTTTTGTTCCAGGGATTCAGAACGAGGTCGTGCCCGACAACAGGCGGAAACTGAACGATTTGCAGCAATTGGCTTATTTTGAGCAATTGGCATATTTTTTCAGAACCGCCCTTTCTCGAGCTGACGAAGCGCAAGTGAGATATACCTCTGAGACTCTAAATGCGGTAGTTGTCGCGTTGCCTTCAGTGCGGATCATGTCGCAAATCAAACCGACGGCAGAAGGGTATGTCACTCTCGGTCAACTTGCGGAGGCCTACATGTTATCTAAAACGCCTGGTGCTAAAGTGCTTGCCGCGGCTGCCGAGGCCACAAAACCCATCGGGATTGTCCGCTCCGAGTTGCGTACAGCCTCCAAGGATCAGGTTATTACACCACGGGCGAAGGTGACTGAAATGAAAATAAAGGAAACAGGTTTTTCGAAATCTTTGCGGAGTGCGTTCAGGAATCTTTTTCTGCCGATCATTTTAGCAGCCTCGATGTTTTTTGGGAGTGTCACGCAGAGTTTGGGCTGGAACCTTCAACGAGATGACCGCCGTGCGTCCGAAGAGGA
>Ga0265297_10001470_pt1 | contig 55043 bp, 52 predicted proteins | sample Munlanlwell13791_FD_192502 | JGI IMG/M metagenome (GOLD analysis project Ga0265297, IMG submission 192502) | Leachate microbial communities from a municipal landfill in Southern Ontario, Canada - Leachate well 137-91 | ecosystem: Engineered > Solid waste > Landfill > Unclassified | place...
ATTCTTTATTTCCGTATCGGAAAGAGCACGATCGTACATCCTGATCTCATCAAGATACCCGTTAAAATATGAACTCGCGCCACCACAACCGCCTCTCGCCGCTATGCGAAGACAACTGCTGTTGGGAACAAGATTCCCGTTCGTCCCATCCACCTCTCGGTTGAATTCTCCGTCTATGTAGTATCTATGTTTGTCTCCGTCCCATTTGACGACCACCATATGCCATTCTCCGAACGGAAGAACGGTGGAAGACCCATACCAATTCCAGTTCGGAGAGATCGCCGCCTTAAAGGTTCCTTCAGAACAGGTCATTCCTGTTTCATATATGTTTTCCTTATTCACAATTATTCCATGAGACCCGGGGCATGTATAAGAAGCCATATTGATCCATGCGGTAAGTGTTATCTTTTCGGTATTTTGAGAAGAATTATGCGGAACATGGATATAGTTATTTACTCCATCAAACAAAAGACATCCTCCCTGAACGCAGTTCAAAGAACTTTGCCATATGGGGTTATTTGTAAGTGTCCCGTTATTCCCCCTCCCGCTCGAGTCATAAGCGGTGGTCCCGGAACCTTCATCGAATGTCCAATACCCGACGAGCCCTTTGTCCCTTGTGGGAGGGGTAAGCCCGATATGCGTCCCCACTTCAAAGACCCCGGGGAGGGAGCCTCCGTCAGAGACGGAGGCGTTCTCCTTGGTTGCCTCCATGAGGGCCGTGAGTTCATATGATCCTCCCATCACATATGTGTAGTAACGACCTGTTGCAAGGTCGTTACTTGGATCGATCGGAAGATACGGGATGGGAGTACCGCCGAAGATGGAGCCCAGGTTCAAGGGGACCCAACCTGTACCATCCGTGTTTCTCAAGTTGGCTGTGGTTGCGCAAACATACTCCCATCCCGTGGGGAGAGAAGGGAGGGAGGCAATGAGGTTCGGGCAGTTCGAAGCCGTATCCGGGAGGGAGATATATACCCTTTCCGGTGTACCCAAAGAGGTGCTCGGGTTATCCACGATGAATATATCCACCGAATCCTTCAGGGTCTTCAGGTCCGTGATCCTTTGGGAATCCCTCGCTTGCGCGAGGAGTTCCGCGGGGTTCAGGACTATGACAACGGCGGCGGCAAGTACCGCAAGGATGGCGATTACAATTAAAAGCTCAACAAGGGTAAAAGCAGCTTTTACCCTTGTTGAGCCTGTCAGCCTCGCAGCGAAGCGAGAGGCGCCCGGTTTGTTCCCGCAAGCTTGCGGGACCACAAACCGAAGTACTCGGAGGGGTGCGTATCCCGTACTTGATACGGGATCTACGAGGGTAAACCCCGTTCCAAACTTCTGTTTATATGATCTTACGCAATGCAAAATATTAGAAAAACATCCTCCGGCAGTTTGGAACGGGGTAAAGCTCTTTATGCCTTTTTCTGAACTGTCGGACATATTGGATAATTATATAACAAAAATGCCGTTCCATTATGGAACGGCATTTTATGTCACGCCGATATTATCCGCGAAGATATCTTCTCACCACCACGAAGCTTGAAACAATTCCGATCGTCACCGCAAAAAGAAGATTATATCCGAATATCTGCGACAGATGGGTCAGGAAATAATTCCACAGATTCATTTCCGGTATCAGAACTTTCACGACAGGTGAAGTAAGATATACGAAAGGCATTGTGATGAGCACTCCTATCACCGCCGCCGCCACTCCGTACATGGCTCCCACTACTATATAAGGGCCTCTGATGAAAGCGTTCGAAGCTCCAACAAGTCTCATGATGCCGATCTCATCCTTGTTCGAATAGATGGCGAGCAGGATGGTATTGAATGAGACGACGCTCGCCACGGTGGCAAGCAACAAGGTCAGTATGAAACCCGCCTGTCGTCCTATATCCATTATCCTGGCCAATCTTTCGATCACCAGCTGGTTTTGGTTATAGCTTATGTTCTCGATGATGCTCTTGAATGATTCATTCCCGAGATATGCCGCTATCGCCGCGTAGTCGTTCGGGTCGAACGCCTTTATGTTAAGCGACGCCCGAAGCGGATTATCGCCGAGCTCCTCAAGGGCCCTCGCTATATCGCTATCCTCCGGATGCTTTTCCTTGAATCGTTTAAGCGCTTCGTCCTTGGATATATATTCCACCGCCTTCACTTCCTGCAGGCTTTCAAGCGAGCTCTTCAGTTTCAACATCTCATCCTCCGGAGTACCGTCCATAAAATCAACGCTTATATCGATCTTATCCTGGACGAGAGTTATCGCCTTCTGCCCGACCACGCCGAACAACATAAGGCTCTCGAACACCACAACGGCGAGGAGTAGAACGAGTATGGTTGCGACCGATACGAGATAATTCCTGGAAAAGCTCTGAAATCCGTACTTTATTATTCTGTAAAGCGTTGTGAACATGTTTTTATACGAGAATATACTTTCCTTTTTCTTCGTCCCTGATCAGCCTTCCGTCTTCCATGCTCAATACCCTCTTCTCAAGCTGGTTCACTATGTCCTTGTTGTGTGTCGCGAGGATAACGGTGGTTCCCAGTTCGTTTATCTTCATGAGCAGATTGATTATCCCCCATGTGTTTATGGGGTCCAAATTACCGGTCGGTTCATCGGCCACGATGACATCGGGATGATTTACCATAGCCCTGGCTATCGCGACCCTCTGTCGCTCTCCTCCTGAAAGCTCGTGTATGTAATTCTGATGCTTTCCGGTAAGACCGACGAGGTCGAGCACCTGCGGCGTTATCTCCTCTATCTCGGCCTGCGGCCTTCCGGCCACCTCCATGGCAAACACCACATTTTCATATGCGGTCTTTTTGGCGAGCAGTCGAAAATCTTGGAAGATTATTCCCATATGGCGTCGAAGCTCCGGCAGTTCGCTTTGACGCATCTTGTTAACCTCATACTGTCCGAATATTATCCTTCCCTTGCTCGGCGTGTCCTCGCCGATCAGCATCTTTATCAGAGTGGATTTTCCGGCTCCCGATCTTCCCACGAGAGAAACGAACTCGCCGGGATTTATTTTAAAACTCACATCCCTGACGACATCGTTCGTCCCATATCTTTTCGAGACATTGTTGAATGTTATCACTCCTTTAATTTTAACTCGGCTTCTATGAAGCCATCAAGGTTTCCGGCCAAAACTTCCTCCGCACGACTTGTCTCATATTCCGTTCTGTGGTCCTTTACCATCTTATATGGATGGAGAACATATGATCTTATCTGATGTCCCCACTCGGGAGATACCTTTGTTTTCAGGTTTCCTATCTCGGTTTCTCGGGTTTCTTCCATCAGTTTTACAAGTTTCGCCTTCAATATGGCTATCGCCCTCTCCCTGTTCTGGGCCTGGCTCCTTTCCGCTTGCGAGGCGGCGGATATGCCGGTGGGAACATGTATCACCTTAACGGCCGTTTCCACTTTATTTACATTCTGCCCTCCGGGACCGGATGATCGGGAAAATTCCACTTTGATGTCTCTTTCGGGTATCTCCACCTTATCGGCTTCCAGTTTTTGGAACGAAGGCAGAACTTCGACGAGGGCGAATGATGTGTGGCGAAGTTTCTTCGCATCGTACGGGGAGATGCGTACCAATCTGTGCACCCCGTATTCCATACGGAGAAGTTCATATGCGTCCTCTCCTTTTATCTCTATCGTATCGTCATCTATCGCGGAAACCTTCCATCCGCGATTCTTTGAATATGCGATGTACATATCAAGGAGCATGCGCCCCCAGTCGGAAGCATCCTGTCCGCCCGCCCCGGGAAATATCGATACGATAGCCGCCGCGAATTCGTATTTCGTTTTTTTTAGATTATTTTCCTCGAAACGATATATGTCCTCGGCCGTGGATATGGAATCGAATTCTTCGATCATATCCCTTGTAAGGCCGTACTCCCGTGTTTTCTCCTCGGCGGCCACCCGGTCTTTTTTCCACAGATCCGGATCGGAAACCTCGAATTCAAGCTCTTTGAGCCTTGTCCTCTTCTCCTCGATGGAAAACTTCTCCCCGAGGGTATCTTTCAGTTTTTGGATTTCTTCGTCCATCTTCATTATATTTTCCCATATATTAACTAAGGGTTATGTTCTTATATTTTAAAAGCGTCTCGGAGACCATTCAAGCTTGGTCTCCGAAGGAGTTGAATGGTCGAGAGTCGAGCGACTACTGCTCGCTGGAAACAGTAGACCGCGTCTTTTTAAATATAAGAACATAACCCGAAACCGGAGCCACTTCCCGGAATCGAACCGGGGACCTTCACTTTACGAAAGTGCTGCTCTACCAGCTGAGCTAAAGTGGCATATTGCATTCACCACCCCATACCAAGTCCCGCTTTATGCGGGGCTGAAGCTAAAGTGGCTGAAACAGGCCGTATTATGACCTAAAATAAGTCGCCGTTCAAGAAAGATCACCGCCTATAAAACCCTGCCATTTTTTGCTTTTTCCACCCCTCATCTCACACCTTTTTTCCAAAATGCACCTCAACCTTGCCTCGTTAGAAATTTTCATATGAGCGGGCCGCCCTCTGGGCGAGCCTCGCTCAAATTTAAGTAATTATTATCTTTCAGAGCGGGCCGCCCTTTGGGCGAGCCTCGCTCAAATTTGCTAGCAAATTTGAGCGGGATACGGGAATCGAACCCGCGCCTCAACCTTGGGAAGGTCGCATACTGCCACTGTACTAATCCCGCATTTTTACTGATTTTCCTTCGGCGCAACTATTATCGTCCTCTCCTCGGGCAATCGATAATTAAACTTCGTTTTCAGTTCCTTGATCAGATTATCCGCTTGTCCGAGATATTGTATCTTCTCTCCTATCTTTCTGTTCTCTTCATTTATCACATCAGCCTCGCTTCTCAAGATCGCCGCCTTATCCTCCAATCCGCTTGTATCTTTTTCTATCCCGTAAAACTGAAAAGACGCTATCGCTAAACCGGCGAAAAGTGTTATGGCTATCACTATCCTCGTCATTCGGTCTTAATTCTATCGCGGAAAGGGCTACTTTTTCAACAATTCCTTGAATACTTCGGGGGATATCGTCACTCTGCCGCGTTCCTTCAGTCTTTTCTTTCCCCTCTTTTGCTTATCCCAAAGCTTCGTCTTCCTTGTTCTGTCGCCTCCATAAAGATACCCGGTCACATCCTTTTTAAACGCCGAGATATCCTCTCTGGCGAGTATCTTACCCATACCCTTCACTTGTATCATCTGTACGAAGAGAGCCTTGGGCAAAAGGCCTTTAAGGTCTTCCGCCACCTTCCTGGCCATCCTTGCCGCCTCATCCTTATAAACTATCCTCGTCAGACCGGAAACTTCCTCTCCCGCCACCAAAACTTCAAGCTTGGTGACATCCGCCGATTCGTATCCTATAAGCTCATAACTGAAAGAAGCGTATCCCAAAGAGACCGACTTTAATTTGTCGTCGAAATCGGAAACCAGTTCCGAAAGCGGCATCTTGGCGCGCACTATCACGCTGTCTTCAAAAGATTCCGTTTCGGCTTCTCCGATCCTGAAAAATTCCCGGAGTCCCAATATCCTTCCCAGATATTCGGTGGGAGCCATTATCCTTATCGCAACGATGGGTTCCGTCACTCCCATATTCTCCTCGGGAAAATCCTTCGGGCTCTCGACGATGATCTCTCCGTTCTTCGTCTTCACTTTATAGGCGACCGAAGGGAAGCTTGTTATCACTTCGAGGTCGAACTCCCTTTCAAGTCTTGCGGTCACTATCTCAAAATGAAGCCTGCCCAAAAAACCCGCCTTGAATCCGCGACCCAACACCTCGCTGTAATCCGACTCGAGCGATATCGAGGAATCCATGAGATGGAGTTTATTGAGCGCCGCTTTAAGATTTTCGTAATCACTTCCGTCCTCCGGATACAACGAAACGAAGACGACCGGGTTCGGAGGCGTGTATCCCGGAAGTTCCGTGTCGCCTATCGTATCTCCGATCTTCAGCACTCCCGGGTCTTTTATCCCCGTCGCTATATAGCCGATCTCTCCCGGTTCCAAAGTGTCGATGACCTTCGGTTCGGGCGTGAATATTCCCACTTCCTTCACCATGAACTCCCTGTTGCCTCCCACAAGCTTCGTCATCTCCCTCGAGGAGAACTTACCCGAAAAGACCCGGATATATGCGACGATGCCCTTATGATCGTCATATACCGAATCAAATATCAAAGCTTGTTTGCCGACTCCCTTCTCGGGAGGAGGAACCTTGGCGACGACGCCCGAAAGAAGTTCGGATACCCCTTCTCCGGTCTTCGCCGAAACCTTGTATATCTCCGAATCATCGCATTTGAGAAGATGTGCAAGTTCTCTGATGATCAGGGGTAACCCGACAGGATTTAGATCGATCTTATTCACGCACCCTATGATGGTAAGTCCCGCCTTCTTGGCGGCCTCGAAATTGGCCAATGTCTGCGCCTGGATGCCTTGCGTGGCATCCACCAATAACACCGCTCCCTCGACGGCCGTAAGGGCTCTTGAAACCTCGTACCCGAAATCGCTGTGTCCCGGGGTATCTATGAGGTTCATCTCATACTTTTTTCCATCCACTTCATGGGCCATTCGGACCGGGGTCATCTTTATCGTAATACCCCTTTCCCTCTCCAGTTCCATCTGGTCGAGATATTGAGGCTTCATTTGGCGTGCCGAAACAGTACCCGTTATTTCGAGCATTCTGTCGGCAAGGGTCGATTTGCCGTGGTCTATATGGGCTATTATCACGAAATTACGGACGGAATCCATATCCGCGATTATGGCATACCCCGGTCTCTTTTGTCTAAATGATATATGGAAGCGTTATCAGATCTTCTCCAGGTTCAGCTCTATCACCAATCGCGCCGGAGGATCATCGTTATTATAGGTGAATTCAGAAGTACCCGTCTCCTTGAATATGTATCCCAAAGGAGCCTCTACCGCATACGAGATGGCGGAATCCGATCCTGATTGTTTTTCATAGACAAATCTGAACTTTTCGGAAAATACCGCCGCCCGTTCGTAATCGACGGAAAGGGTCTTATCCGTTCCCGCAACGACGGTCATCCAATACCCGAAGACCTTCTTGCCGCTTTCCATCCCCGATTCGAAAGCCATCACATCCTGATCGGAGGCATATCCCTCCTTCGCATAATTTTTCTTCGGAGTTATCTTCTTTTCCGTCGCACCGGTCGCGGTCACTACCTGCGCCTTCTCCGGCGCGAGTATCCTTACATAACTTTGGTTCGGAACCCTGTAAAATGATTTATCCGCATTCTTTCCCCCATGGACCCTCGTTATCAAAACCTGGTTCTTTACCCGTCCGCTCTCTTCGATGACGCTCTTTACGGTCACTTTCTGTCTCATATAGGCGTCCGTCTTCTCTCCACCCAGGTTTGCCGTGACGACAGCCAAATAATCCCCGAAGACGGAATCGGGAAGATCATATACTTCTCCCGCCCATTGCTGCTTTACGACAAAGCTCTCTATCCGCTTGTCGGTCGAATATATCTGTATGTCCTTGTTCTTCAAACGATGGTCGATCGCGTCGGTCACCGCTTTCTTCTCGACAGAAGACATCGCCTTCATCCTCTTTACCATCTCCGGGAGAAGGGATTTCAGGACATTCTTTCTTTCTCCTCCTCTTATATCGGAATCACGCGCCACCTCGTCTTGGATGGTCTCTAAAAAGTTGGTCTCATCAAGCACCATGTTATATTCCGGAAGTTCGACGGGACCGGTCACTTTTAATATATCGGTGACCACCTTATGGTTCATCGCCAGCGCTCCTTTGAACTTTATATTCTTGTCCGCATACACGGATGATGACTCCATAAGTCCGAGCACTTTCGAAGCGGATGTGGGGAAATCAAAGAACCAGTTCGCGTCGCGAGCCTCCCAGTCGGCGGTTATTGCCTGCATCGGTGAGGGAGGTATTATCTTCGTCTCCAAAAATTTATCGGGATAATATATGTCGTTCACACTTATATCCTCTATCTCTCCCCCCGACAGTTTTACCACTGCATAACTGCCGATAAATCCGCCCGAAGGACGCATCTCGGAATCATTCATGAAGAATATGGCCATATAACTTTCTCCTTCAAGCAGAGATATCACTCCGTCTATAAGGCCCGTCGCCCCGAATATCTCGGATTGCATGGAAAGATATCCTCCCGAAAAACCGTCGGCCATACCGATCGATGCCAGCTTGTTGCGTACCTCCCCGCCGAAAGACGATATAAGGTCTGCTCCTCTCCTGATATCCTTCAATGTTGAAAGAAGCTTGTCTCCGTCACCCCATATCCAGCTCATCCCTTCCTTCTTTAATTGTTCGGTCGCCGTTATAACGCTGAAAGCGGACCTGTTCAGTTCTCTTATCGAACCTATGAATGCCGGTATCTCTTTGAGAAAAGGTATCAGTTTTAAAAATCCGGTCTTACCTTCGATATTTTCAACTCCCCGATCGGCGGAAATAAGGCTTTTCTTTATGCCATCGGCATCATATTTTTGGGCCGCCGAAATGGCCGCCTGAAAATCATTGAAAGCGGCCTTCGAAGAGCCGACCACATCCTCCTTCAGGTTCCATAGGCCGAAAGACGAGAGAATAACGACCAAAGCCATGGTCGGAACGGCATAACGCATTCTCGCCCTTCTCTTTCTCGAGGCAGAAACGGAGGATAACTCGAACCTTTTCGAAGTTTCCGTCGTCGCCACCGACACCTTCGGTCGATCCGGAACTTCCGCACGCTTTCTCGGCGTAACATCCTTCCTTACCACAGGCTTTTTGGCCGTTACCTTTTTATTGCCTGAAGAAGCGGTCGCATTATGCGGAGAATAGAAACGCGAAACGGACGGATGTCTTATATCCGTCAAGATCGGAGATATATTCTTTCTCCTGAATTCTTTTTTCGCTTCTTCCTTTTTCTTCCGGCCGATCATTTATCGATGGATGCCATTATCTGAAAGAATTATAACAGCGCAGAGCGAAGTATGTAAGCTAATCTTATCCCCATGCCGGTTTTCTTCGAGCAAAGCGAGACTAGAAAACCGAGCATCCCGCTATAAGCGGGATATACATCTGCCCTTTTCCTTAAACGAAACGCTTCCCTTCTTTTATATTTCCCTTTTACACCCATAAGACTTATCCATGTTTTTTGGACGGCCGTCCAAAAAACATGGATAAGTCAGTTCTTCCTTTTTTACGCCTCCTATACTCCCGTCGGATCGGAAAAAAATATATCGATCGTCTTCCATATAACCCATATATCCAACCCGAACGACCTATTCTTCACATAAAGGTCGTCGAGCGTAAGCTCTTCGAGCCATTTCAATGAAGAAGCCCCCGACACTTGTGAAACTCCGGTTATTCCGGCCCTGGCATCCGATATATGACCGAACTCCCGCGGATATTTTGCCACCTCTTCCGGCTCGTGAGGCCTGGGACCGACGATAGCCATCTCCCCTTTCAATACATTGATGAACTGGGGTATCTCATCCACCCTGAACCTTCTGATCACCCTGCCTGATCGCGTCACCCGGGGATCGTTCTTCATCTTGAAGAATATTCCATCATTCCTCTCGTTCAGCGGCTCAAGCTCCGCCTTCTTCGATCTCGCGTCTTTCACCATCGAACGGAACTTATATACCTTTATCACCCGCCCGGAAGATATGCGGTCCAGTTTCTCGAAAACCGGTCCCGGAGTATCTATCTTTATGGCCAAAGCGATGAACGGCAAAAAAGGCAGGGATACCGCGATCCCTGCGATCGATCCGGTGATATCGATCAAGCGTTTCCAAAGCGGATAGGACAACTTATCACCCATTTGATAAGATTATAACCACCTGTCAGGCAATTTACGAGAAAAATGAAGATAGCCCTTACGCATGATTATCTGAACCAGTTCGGAGGAGCTGAACGCGTCCTTGAGCTCTTCGCTGAAATGTATCCAGAAGCGCCCATCTATACCCTTTTCTACGATGATGGACCGCTCGCCGATCGGTTCAAGGATAAGATCGCGAAAACCAGCTTTTTAGACCGTTCGTTCATCCGAAAACATCACCGTGCATTCATTCCGTTCATGCCTTTCGCGGCCCATTCGGTGAACCTGGGAAGCGGATATGATGTGGTCATCTCGAACTCCGTCGGTTTCGGTAAGGCCATGCGTCATTCGGGAGCAAAACACATCTTCTACTGCAATGCCTTGCTTCGATATGCGTGGGACCCAAAAACCCACCTCAAAGAGTTCCTTCCGAAACCGCTCTATATCCTTTCCCGCCCCGCCACCTGGGCGATGAAGATATGGGACAGATGGACGGGAAGAAAAGCGGATGTCATCATCGCCAACTCCGAATACACGAAGGAAAGGATAATGAGATTTTACGGCCGGGAATCGGAGGTGGTCTATCCTCCGGTCGATACGGATTTTTTCAGCCCCGCACCGACCGCCGAAAAAAAATATTATCTCGCCGTCGGTCGCCTTATTCCGTACAAGAAGTTCGACATCGTGGTCGAGGCGTTCAATAAGCTCGGATTCCCGGTAAAGATCGTCGGTGACGGCCGTGAATATGACAGATTAAGGTCCATCGCCGCTCCCAATATAGAGTTCACCGGTTTCGTGCACGATCCGGAAGAATTGCGGAAATTATATATGGAAGCAAAAGCCTTTCTCTTTCCGCAGGTGGAGGATTTCGGCCTTGTGGCCGCGGAAAGCCTGGCATGCGGCACCCCGGTCATCGGATATGCGAAAGCCGGCGCGAAAGAGATGATCGCTCCGGGGATCAACGGTCTCCTTTTTGAGGAACAGACTGTCGAAGAATTGGTCAAAGCCGTCATTGATTTTGAAAAACTATCCCTCGACCCGCAAGAAGTGGCAAAGACCGCGCAGAAATTCAGCCGAAAGGAGTTCATCCGCCGCTTCCGCGATATCGTCGGCGAGTGATAGGACCGGCAAGTGACAAGGCCGGACATTTTGCCTTCAAATATATGAAACAGACTTATACCCATTTTCTGACGGCCGTCAGAAAATGGGTATAAGTCACAAGACTGGAAAAAGATTAAAAAAGCCCGCCGGTATGGGCGGGCTCTTGGAGCGGCTGTTTCTCTTTTTAGTCGGACGAGGAGAGGTTCTTATTCTGCCCAATGTCCCGGCGTGATCGCGGGAGAGGTGCATTTACCCTTCTAGGCCCTCGCGGACAACCTTGGTCCGACTGTTTTTTCCTGCTTTGTCTAAAGCTTCTCTGTATAACTCCTTCATCAGTTCGGCGGTGAATTGCTCAAAAACTTCGGTTCTTACATTTATGCGCCTCGCCATGGCTGCGCGAGCTCTTTTCGCTTCCTCGGGACCGAGCTTCTCGGATTTTGCGCTGTACTTTTCCTTTATGAACTTCAGCGAAACATCAAAGCGCTCTTTATCGCTCAATATGAAAACGGGAAATTCGTCCCATTCCACCGATACGAGGTCCCTCGCAAAATTTTTGAGCTTTTCCTCTTCAACTTTGATCCTTTTTGAAAGATTACCTATTTCTCTTAAAACCTGATCGGGAGGGATCCTTAAACCCAACTCGAGGATAAGTCTCCATGCAATTTCCCCCATTCTCACTTTCGTGAACTTTCTCATCTCTTGATGATCTTTCACTCGCATCATTCCTTTCGCTATTTTTTTTGGATTTGCCGCTCCAATATTTAAATGTACCTTCGTTCAACATACCACACAAAACATACTTTGTCAATCAAACAAATCCCCGCTTTCATAAAATAAAACCCGCCGATAAAGCGGGTTTTTCTCTTGTGACCTATATCTGTCAGTAACATCTGGGCCTGTGATACCTTTCATCGCAATCTTTGCGATGCCCGATTATATCCTGACGGCCCTTTATCTTCGTTCTTTCCCAATCGGTGGGGACAATATCGATAACAGCCTTGTTCTTTATGATGAATATCATATCGTTCAACTTCCATCCGCGGATAAATCCGGCTTTTCTGAACCTGAAGGACATTTGGTCCATGATCTTTCTTGCTTCATTGAACATCCTTTTCATGTCCCTGGGAGAATATCCCATCTTTTCCAAAGATTTCATGTCATACCAGTTCATGCTGCCGCGGATCCATTCCGTTATCATCATGTACTTTCCATCCTGCTCCACCGTGCCGATAACTTCCGTCGCCGGAAGTCCCGCCGCCCTTACGGCGTCTATGATCATCATTTCGTAGAACGGGTCGCCGGTTTCTTTGATCATACCCTTATCGGTATCTATCATTTTTCCGACCACTTTGAGGTCGTTCGTCCACGGAAACATCTTTACGGCATCGGGATCGTCGATCAGTTTTTCCTTACGATCGAATTTCTTTTTCCCGGGCTTGATGTTTATCCCTTCTCTTTCGAAGTATCCGAACGGATCTTCCATGAACGATTCGGGAGCCCTTCCGCTTTTCCTTAAACCAATGATCTTTTCTTTCTCTGTCATCTAGCGCCACCTCTTCCTTATTTTTTGGTCACATTAAATATCAATGTTCAGGCTTAATTATATCACTTTTTATCATATTTGTCAATGATTTAGCCGGAAGATCAAGCCCTTTTCCACTCCTCCCTCACGCCTTTCTTTAACTTATCTATCATCACAAACTCTTCGTATATTCCATCCAACAGGTCGTAACTTTTAGATTCTTCGGTCGTTACCCACTCGAAGGCATCCGTCTCTCCCTCCTGCAGCTTCACATCTCCCGATACAAAGTCAGCGATGCACGAAATGACAAGGGATGGTGTCCCACTTGCCTCGCCGGAACCGTTAGGTGAAGGCGGGTCCTCATGAACGGTCGCAAGACTTGTAAGATACTCGACATTTTTGACTTCAAGCCCGACCTCTTCCCATACTTCTCTCTTTAATGTCCTTTCGAGAACATTGTACCAATAAAATTCCGTATCCTTCGGAAGTGCGAGATAATCTTTCGTTTCCATCTTTCCGCCCGGAACGGTCCACTTGCCGGGAAATCGTTTCTTGTTCGGCGACCTGCGGGTTATGAGATATTTGTTCCCTTCTTTAACTATTATGGCCGTAATGGCGACCTCGTGCAGATATTGGTTTTCCATCGTTTTTTTAAATTATTATTTGCAACTTTCAATATATTCAAGCGCTTCTTCTTTTCCTTTTATTTCCGATATCGGATGGACCGCTCCGAAAAAATCTGATACCGACCTCATCCTTTCTCCGGGCATATCCTGAAGATCGGATATTTTTCCTCGAAGACCGTCATCAACAGCCAATACCTTATGGTCCCCATCACTCCTTATTATCACTCCTATCGGAAAAACATGAAGCTTATCTTCAAGCTTATATTCTCTCTCGGAAAAAACGACCACATCCACTTCATCGCCCTCCGTCTTATTCATTATTCCCTCCAAAAATCCATAGGCCTCCGGCATTACTCCTCCTCCCATTATTTCCGGTATCGGACCAAGGTCCAAAAGAAGGCTCTTGTCTTCAAAACTGAAGTGCCTTCTTCTCGTATCCCCCTTCGACATTTCTATTATCGCGCTGAATCCATCCATTATTTCTTGAATATCTCTATCGTCCGCCTGATCTCTTCCGGGACGCCGTCTATGCATCCGTAGTTTTTCACCTCTTCCTCATTCACCCATGCGTGATCGACAAAACCACCCGGTTCGAGCGCTATCTCCCCTCCCTTATATTTCGCCGCGAATTTCACGAGAATAACGGGAATACCGTCGGGCCTCACAAAAGCGACGCTGTTTATATAATGGAATGGCCCCTCGATATCTATTCCGGCCTCTTCCTTCGCCTCGCGCGCAAGCAGGTCCTCGACGGCATTCTCAAAATCAAGGACATCTCCGTTCATCCTGGTCGGATGATTGATATCAAGCTGGCTCCATTCCAACTTCCCTCCCGGCACCCCATATCTTCCCGGATGAACTTTCTCCCGCTCATCCCGCTTCAATATCAGGCACCGCCCGTCGCTCTCACGGTATGGAACAACATTCGCCACAAAATAGAACAACTTGTTCTCCTTGGCATTCTCCAGGCTTATTTTTTCGGCTGGCATTATCTGATTATCTTCGAAATATCGGGAATTGTCATCCATGCCGCCCCTGTACCGAACCCGCTTTTATCTATATTGAAAGGCGCCACATCCTCCGCACCCTTCAGCCTCATCAACACGCAATATTTGGGGGTAAAATCCCAGTCTTCAGGATCAACGGAAACAAGGCATATTTCTCTGCCGTATTTTTTGATGATCTCGCGCGCACCGGAAACATCCTTTATCTCGAACTGGAACACATCCGAAACTACGGCCTTCGCGGTCACCGGCTCCCCCGCGTTCTTGAAGAATATCCTGTCTCCGGAAGCTATCTTGCCCCACGGCGCACGCCTCGTTCGATACCATCGCGATTCGATCGATTTCTCCCCCGAAAGTATTTTCGGGATCAATTTCCACGACTTCCTCATTATGGCGATGTGATCCATGATATTTGTTATCTATTCGTAGAATTTTTCGTATATTTCCGGCGCCATCTCCTTGATGATGTTCTTTGCCGGGTCTTCTTTTATTACCTTTTTGAATTGTATACCCTTTTCAGCTCCTTCTTTCACTTTTGTGGAAAAACTGCTTAACAACTTTGAACACTCCAAAGCTAGCCGGTTTAAATATTTAAATGTTTCCACATTTAAATACCCGATATCATACGCGGCATAAAGCTGGGCGCGAACCTCGCCTGCCGACGCCTTGGCGATATAAAGATAATTCACCAGCTCGCTTTTTGTTCCGCTTTCAAATCCTTCGGCGATATTGCTCATAACAGATACGGAAGCCCTCTGTATCTGGTCCTTGAATCCCACATCCCGGCAATTATTGAGAGCTCTGTAAACCTCACGGGTAAGCTCGCGAGAGCGTTGCCAGCATATGAGATCTTCAAATCTTTCAACTGTGGCCATTTATTTGTTAAATAGACATCTTCTGACCTTTAAATGCTAAAAACCGTCTTTTCTGTTTAAATATCTTCTTCTTTAAACATTTAAGATTAAAGATGCTATTTCTTTAAACATTTAAGCTTTCTTAATTTCTATCCTCTCTTTAAACATTTAAACTTTTCTGATGCTATCTTTTTCTTTAAACATTTAAACTTTTAAATATTTTACGCTCCGTGGCACTTCTTGAACTTCTTTCCGCTACCGCAGGGACACGGGTCGTTCCTCCCCACCTTCGCAAGATCACTTGCCGAGATGTTGAGCGGCGGAAGATCGTTCTTCTTCGACTCCTGTTCCGGCTTCACATCTATCGACTGTATCCTCGACATGTTCTCGAATATCAGCGCGTCGAAATTGTCATGGAGGTTGTTGTAGAGTATGTGGCCTTCCCTTCTGTACTCCACAAGCGGATCATGCTGTCCGTACGCCCTTATTCTGACCGATTCGTTGAGCGCCTCAAGGTCCTCCAGGTGGTTCATCCAAAGCATATCCAATATGCCGAGGATCGGACCCTTTATCCACTCTATTCCGGCAAGTCCGGCCACTTTCCCCTTTATTGCCTCGGGGTCATTTTTCTCTTTTTCTTCACCGGTCATCTTTTCCGATCGGGAATCGATGGAATGCTGTAGTATCTCCACAAACTTATCCTTGTCGGCTTCCAATATCTCCTGCCTCTTCCTATATATGGCAAGTCTCTGCTTGTTCAATATGTCGTCGTAATCAAGCAGATGCTTTCTGGCATCGAAATTGAACCCCTCGATCTTCCTTTGGGCCTCCACAAGGGAACGCGAAACAAGCCCGGATTCTATCGGCATATCCTCCGGTATCTTCAGTGACTGCATGAGGGACTTCAATCGGTCGCCTCCGAATATCCGCATCAGATCATCTTCGAGCGAAAGGAAAAATTGCGAAGAGCCCGGGTCACCCTGTCTTCCCGATCGTCCCCTTAACTGATTATCGATGCGACGCGCCTCGTGCCGTTCCGTACCTATGACATGAAGTCCCCCGAGCGAACGCACCTCGTTCGCCTGTCTTTCATCATAAGGACTTCCGCCGAGGATTATGTCCACTCCTCTTCCCGCCATGTTGGTCGCCACGGTGATCGCCCCCTTTCTTCCGGCCTGGGCGATGATCGATCCCTCTCTCTCGTGGTTCTTGGCATTCAACATCTCATACGGAAGCTTCGCCTTTTCAAGGTATTTTGAAAGAAGCTCGTTCTTCTCTATCGAAACGGTTCCGATGAGCACAGGCTGTCCCTTATCGAACCTTTCCTTTATATCATCGACGACCGCCTTATATTTCGCTTCCGCCGTCTTAAATATGAGGTCCGGCAGGTCCTTGCGCGCGATGGGCTTATTTGTCGGTATGGTCACCGTTTCAAGACCATACACTTTATGGAACTCCTCGGCCGATGTCTGCGCCGTTCCGGTCATTCCGGAAAGTTTGGTGTAGAGGCGGAAATAGTTCTGGATTGTTATCTGCGCATAGGTTTTCGATTCCTCTTGCACCGTGACGCCCTCTTTCGCCTCGATGGCCTGGTGAAGTCCGCCGGAATACCTCCTTCCATGCATCATCCTTCCGGTGAACTGGTCCACTATGATCACCTCCCCATCCTTCACCACATAGTCGCGATCGCGCTGGAACAGAGCTTTAGCCTTGAGACATTCGTCGAGATAATGGACCAACTGAAGATTCTCGGGGCTATACAGATCATCTATTCCGGTCGCCTTCTCGATCTTGTCTATTCCCGATTGCGTTATCTCCGATGATCGGAGTTTCTCGTCGACGATATAATCCTCCTGGCTTTGGAGACGGGCGACGGCCCTCGTCATTATCTTGTAATACTCGGAGGATGACCTGTCGGGAGAGGATATTATGAGAGGAGTTCTCGCCTCATCGATGAGGATCGAATCCACTTCGTCTATCACCGCGAAGTTATGTCCCCGCTGGACCTGGCCTGACGATGATTGGGCGAGATTGTCGCGAAGATAATCGAAGCCGAACTCGTGGTTCGTTCCATGGGTTATATCCGCCAAATAAGCCTCCTTGCGCGATACGGGGCGAAGGAACTTGTGCTGCACCAAAAACGACCCCGTCTTGTCCCTGTTCTCATCAGCCGCCTTTTCTTCGGCATCGCTTACGCTGAAATCGGGGTCGTACATGTATGCTCCGTCATGCACGAGACAACTGACGCTGAGACCCAACGCGTTATATATCTGCCCCATCCATACCGCATCGCGGAGAGCGAGATAATCATTGACCGTTATTATATGTACTCCTTTCCCGGAAAGAGCGTTCAGATATACGGCGGGAGTGACCGCCAGGGTCTTTCCTTCTCCCGTCATCATCTCCACTATCATTCCTTTATGCAGGTTTACCGCTCCGGTAAGCTGGGTATCGAAATGCCTTTGTCCGAGGGTTCGCTTCGCTGTTTCGCGGATAAGGGCATAAGCCTCCGGAAGAAGATCGTCGAGCGCCTCTCCTGAAGAAGCCCTCTCCTTGAGGGCGAGGGCCTTCTCCTTCAATTCTTCGGTTTTTATATCGGAAAAAGAAGGCTCCAGGGCGTTTATTCGCCCCAGGGTTTCGGTCGTTTTCTTGTCAGATGATCCAAATATGGCTTTCAGAAACATGTAGCCTATTATCCTATTTTAGGAGGCTATTCGCAAGTTGGCCCACCCTCGGAGATCAGCTTGGTTTAAGGCCTGGATTGCTCCTTGTATTCCTTCACTTCGTTCGCAAGCACCTCTTTAACTTCATCTATTGCGGCATGCAGGTCATCCCCTTTCTTTTCCACGCGGATCGTCTTCCCGGGAACTATCAGGTTCGCCTCGGCATGATAGATGTTCCCTTTGTTGTGATGATTGGTATCCTTGGCCGCCTCGAAGTTTACCTCCACGCCCCCTTCCTTTTCCCAATCGGATACGAACTTATCCAAGTAATCCATCTTCGTTTGGATGTACTCCCTTATCGCATCCGTCAACTCGAAATTCTTCGTTTTGATGTTTACTTTCATGTCTTCATTATAACTTTTTTCCGCCACCATAGTGAACCCGTCAAAAAACCGGGTTTATCCGCTTTAAAAAGCCCCCCGCAAATTTGCGGGGGGAATAGAAAAAGCTGACCTGACTCCGAAGCTTATCGCTTTTTAGCGGTCTTCTTCTTCGCGGTCTTCTTCACAGCCTTCTTGACGGTCTTTTTGACGGCCTTCTTTTTGGGAGCGGCCTTCTTTACGACCTTCTTCTTCGCGGCTTTCTTTTTTGCTGCCATTTGTTTTTTTAAAATTTTTTATTTGAGTTAATGAAATTGTCGACCGATCACTTTCATTAACTTCTAGATTAATTTTAGAACAAATAAAATTTTAAAGATATGTGGATAACTGTTTTTCATCGGAAAATGAAAAAATATTTTTGGAAAATTATTTTTTAGTGAAGATATTATGTTTTTTATTTTAAAAAATGGATTACATTTTTGAAAAATATTACAGATCGCCGTTCTTTTTTTCTTTTCCCGTCATTTACTGACCATAAGATCACCAAAAAAGGCAAAGCGATCGGCGTTCGATGTTTTATCATATGAAAATCGCCGCTCTTTGAGCGACGATCTTATTTCTTACTGTCCGTCATTATCCGACTATCTGTATCTCCGGCTCGATATCTATGTTGAATCTTTTCTTCACTTCTTCTTTTGCTATAAGGACCAACTTCTTTATGTCATCAGCCGTCGCATTGTCATAATTTATGAAGAAGTTCGGATGCTTTTCCGATATCATCGCTCCGCCGATCCTCTTTCCCTTCAATCCGGCTTCGCTCAACAAAAATGCAACGGGAACCACGGGGAAAGGATCGTTCTTTATCACCGTCACCCAATCCTCCCTCTGCTTTTCGGTTATAAGGTCGGCATCCACATTCTTGAATGTGCTTCCGGCGCTCGGATATTCCAAAGGCTGATGGTCCTCCCTGTATTTCACATAACCATCCATCTCATCCCGGATGTTCTTTTCATCCCCCGGCGTCAGTTTCATCACGGCCGATATCACTATCTCTCCATCTTCTTTCTTGTAGCGACTGGTCCTGTAATCGAATCCGCACTCTGAAACATCTCTCGTCATAACGGTCATCGGATCAGAAAGTTTGATGCTCTTCACTTCGGTGACAAAGTCCTTCATCTCGCCCCTGAACGCCCCCGCATTTCCTCTTATCGCTCCTCCGAATGATCCGGGAAGACCGGCGGCCCATTCAAGTCCGGAAAGACCGTTCGCCGCAGCGAACTCGACGACATCCTTCATAGGTACCCCCGATCCCGCTTCGATGACCCCGGGTTCGATCTCTTTTATCCCGTCGAACGATATCTTCATTACCAATCCATCAAACCCTTTATCGGGAAAAAGGACATTCGCCCCTCCGCCGAGCACGAAGACATCCTTCATGTCTCCGCCGATGTTCTTCCATTCATCGATGGCCTTCTTTATATCCTTGGTCGTTTTCGCCTCGACGAAATAAGCGGCGGGACCGCCTATCTTGTATGTCGTATGCTCTTTGAGCGGAACGAATTTGTCCATGTGTGAAAACTTGATAAAAACCGTCCTTTATAAAAAAGGACGGCGGTGGTGACCCCGAAATAACCATTTGTGTTTAGCGAGTGCGCATCCGCCGTCCAGGGTTCATACTAGCAAATCAGCCCGTCAGAGGCAAAGCGACTGCTTCATAACATTTGTCCGAAAGGACAAATCACCAAAGCGCCCCATATCCATCTTTTTCCGGGATATGGGGCGCCCATTCTCCCCCCTCGTTTTTTATCGGCTTTATAAAGGTAAGTCTATGCGGATATAAAACCATATCGCAGACCGAGCGGGCACGGTTCCCGAGCTCGTCGAGGGAGAGCGAGGTCGAGATTGAGCGCGTTTTCCTCGCGGGGGAAAACGACGCGTGTTTTATATCCGCGCGGGCTTACCTTGCGATCTCCTCCGCCGATCCAAACGCCCTAAACACTTCTTCTTTATTCTTCGGTGAATATATCTTCCTACCCTTGAATGACATTGTGGCGATATCCTCCATCTCCCTCAATTGATATTGGCTCGGAGCGGAAAAAAGACCGAGTATCTTTATATCGGTATCTTTATCGGATGGATCGCGGAAAAATCTCACGACCGCCCCTTCTCCCAGCTCGTTGACGCGCGAAAGGTCGACTGCGGATATATCATGACCTCCGAACTCGTGTTCGGGTATCGAGGTCCTGAAAGCGTCATAAAAACCTCCGTGATGGAATATGAGATAGTCTCCCGATCTAGAAACCACCGCCTGTGGCCAAAAATCCTTTATCATCAGCTCCGCCTTTTCGGCGTCCTCTCGCGCTACGACGAAAAAATTCTCTCGTTCCGTCCCGAGATGTTGGATGACTATATCGAACGCTACCGGAAAATCGGCTTTCTTCAGAAAGTCCGCCGCGGCGGCCTCTCCCTTCCTGTCGAGCAGTACACTGAACACGACGGCATCCCTTCTTTTTCCGTCCGACCTGCGCAAGGCATACAGGGTGGCGGTGATCGCGATCGCCGCAAACGAGGCGAATGTTATGATGGCGAATAGCAAAGTGCTTTTATCCATAATAGAATTATATTTATATGAGAAAAACTTTCTTCGCCGCTCTTGTTATTTTGATTATAGCCGTATTCTTCCGCTTCTACAATTTGGGATCGCTTCCACCCGGACTTTATCCGGACGAGGCGATGAACGGATCGAATGCCTTGGAAGCGATCAAGAACAATGACTTTAAGGTCTTCTATCCGGAAAATAACGGCCGCGAAGGGCTCTTCATCAATATACAGGCCATGGCGGTCCGCATTTTCGGCAACGAAGCGTGGGCCCTGCGTTCGGTTTCGGCCGCTTTCGGAGCGCTTACCGTTCTCGGGATATTTTTCCTCGCCCGAGAGTTGATGAAAAAGAAAGAGGAGGAGGATGAGGTTTTGATCATGGGTCTCGGCAAGGCCGAACGCATCGCCTTCTTCGCCGCCCTCTTTGCCGCAGTGGCCTTGTGGCCGGTCCTCTTCTCCCGTATCGGATTCCGCGCCAACATGGCGCCCTTCTCTCTCGCATGGTCCCTTTATTTCCTTGTAAGGTCGCTGCCGCTCATAAAAGAAAAGTTGTTGAAGGCTATGCCGTTACTGATCGGAGGAGGACTTCTCTTCGGCCTCGGAATGCATTCTTACATCGCCTATCGCGCCACCCCCATCGTGATCGCGGTCATCTTCTTCGCGAAGCTCGTTCCCGCGATCAAAGAAAGATATTCATTGAAGCTGATATCCGCCTTCGTCGCGTTCACCGCCGCTTCCGTCCTGGTCTTCGCCCCTCTCGCATTTTATTTCATTGAGAACCCGGCCGACTTCATGGGACGCACGACCCAGGTATCCGTTTTCTCTTCGGGATCACCGCTTGCGACGCTCGCTCTTAACACGGCGAAAACTCTCGGAATGTTCAACATCGTTGGCGACTTCAATTGGCGACACAACTATTCGGGAGACCCGATACTGTCTCCCGTAGTCGGTATGATGTTCATCGCCGGTATCGCCCTTTCGATCGCGATGATCATGAAGTCGTTCAGAAAAGGCCGCGAAGATGATCCGCTGCCCGCCGTGATATTGCTTACCACCTTCACTGTGGCGCTTCTGCCGGTCATTACCTCGAGTGAAGGTATTCCTCATGCCCTGCGCGCCATACTTGCCGTGCCTCCGGTTTTCATTTTCGCCGGAATGGGAGCGGAGTGGCTGTTCTCCGGGATCGGAAAGTGGATCGGAAAAGATCGGAGATCGACCATTATCTTAAGATCCTCTCTTATCACCTTCATCGTGTTCATCGTGATCGAAGGATATGTCCTGTATTTCATACGCTGGGGAGGGAACGAGAATGTTCCCGGGGCGTTCGCGCAAAATTTCGTCGAAACGGCGGAGCGGATAAATTCTCTTCCGATATCCCAAAAAAAATATATCCTCGTCAGAGGTAACGGGGTCGATGTCCGAGGCTGGCCCATGCCGACGCAGACGGTGATGTTCCTTACCGACACCTTCCTTCCGGAAAGTCGCCCGGAGAAAAACATCGTCTATATAAAGGATGTCTCGGAGATCCCACCGGAAGAAAAAGGTTATGCTCTGTTTGTCATAGACTAGAAGACACATATAAAAACGCCATCATCACAGATGATGGCGTTTTTACTTTCCTTCAACGATCCCGGCCCGGCCGTATTTATTGCAACTTCTTAAGCATCTCTCCCGCAGCCGCAAGTTCGGCTTCCTGTTTAGATGTTCCTTCTCCCTCCGCGATCATGTCATTTATCTTCGCGGCCACCTTGAACACCTTTTGATGTTCCGGCCCTCTCTCCTCCACTATCTCGTATATCGGAACCGTCTTGTATTTAAATTGGGCTTCTTCCTGTAACAGGCTCTTGGAATCTTTCACTCCCGATCTTTTTACCTCCTCCAGTTTAACAAGAACCTTATCTTTCACGAACTTCTCGGCGATATCATATCCCTGATCAAGATAAACGGCCCCAACGAACGCCTCGAAAGCATCGGCGTATATGGTTTCCGTCGCTTTTCCTCCCGGCTGTATCGCTCCTTTGGATATCATAAGATGTTCTCCTAATCCGATCTCCTCGGATATCTTCGCGAGCATCTTGGTATTCACGAGAGCGGCCCTTATCATCGTAAGCTCTCCTTCTTCGGATTTCGGGAAAACCTTGAAAAGGTTGTTCGTCACGACAAGCTCAAGAACGGCATCGCCCAAAAACTCCAACCTCTCATTATGGTCAAATTGCCAATCGGGATTTTCATTCAGATAAGAACGATGCGTAAGAGCCTCTTTCAATATTCCGGCATTCCTGAAGATGATGCCTATGTCCGCCTGGAATGTATTTATGCTCATTTACTGTTCTTCCGATGTTTCCGCTGAAGTGCCTTCGGGATTTTCTTCCTCCTCCTGCTTCTTCAGTTCTTTTTTGGTGATATCACCCTTATCCGGCTCCCCTATCTCGCGATAGACGGTTCCGAGAACTCCGTTCACAAATCTGCCGGAATTGGTTCCTCCGTAAGCTTTCGCAAGCTCGATGGCCTCATTGATAGCGACCCTCGGCGGAACTTCCTCGCGATCGGCGAAAAGAAGTTCATAAAGACCCACTCGCAAAATGTTCCTGTCTATTATCGAGACCTGTTCAAGAGGCCACTCGGGAGCGGCTCTTCTGATTATTTCATCGATCTCCGTGACATGCTTCACTATTCCGCCGGCAAGGCGACGGACAAAATCCGCTTCATCAAGGTCGGGAGCGAACTCTTTAAGGTCTCTTTCGATAAGGACCATGAGATCGCTTTCACGGCCGTAAAAATCCCACTCGTATAACGATTGCAGAACTACTGAACGGCCAACTTGTCTGGCAGACATGTCTTTTAAATATCGCTTTACTGCCTTTTCGGAAGATCGACTATGTTGATTGATAAGAGTTCCGCGTTAAGCCTCGTCACCGTAAAAACCGCAGGAAGGGCAGGCTCGATGAGAAAGCATCGGGCGACCGCACTTCTTGCAGGCGGAAATTGTCATCTTTTTCTTGGCCTGGTTGGCTCTTCGCCTTCCTACTTTCGATTTGGAATGGTGTTTGACTGGAGGTGGCATAGGAGTAAATCTTCCGAATAATATCTGAAATACGCCATATATGTCAACTTTTGGCCATATTTTCCATTATCCCCGATATAAAGGTTTCCCTATGGAACCCATCGATCACCCCGTTCTTTCTGATCGCTTCCATATGCGCCCTTGTTCCATACCCTTTATGTGCGGAAAAGCCGTAATCGGGGTACTTTTGGCCGAATCCGACCATCCTGGCATCTCTTGTCACCTTGGCCATCACCGCCGCGATCTTGACCTCGGTGAACGATCTGTCTGCCCGAACGACCGTTCTGACGGCCGCTTTGCTCCCCGCGCTACCAGCCCTCTGAAATACCCGGCTTTTAAGATACAGACCTCCGTCCAAGACCACTTCCACGGCCGAATCCCCGATCATCCCGGAAAGCTTTCGGAATGATCTCCATGCCGCCAGATTAGCCGCGCAAGCGATGTTCACCCTATCCACTATCTTCGGCGACACGCTCGATATGGCGTAATATATGCCCGCTTCACTTCCGCTCTTCCGTATCCACTTGTACCAGGCCTCCCGTTGAAGAGGGGTCATCTTTTTAGAATCCCGAAGCTCCGGCAGACCTTTCGGCGCCTTGAACCTCTCGGTCAAAAGAACGGCGCAGACCGTGACCGGTCCGGCCAGGCACCCTCTGCCGACCTCATCGACTCCTATCTTCATCCATCTCATTTTACTCCCTCCTTCCCTCCAAGTTAAAATCCGCTCATGGAAATAGAATACGAGGCCACTTTCACGGATATCGACAGGGAGGATATGCGCAAAAAATTGATCTCGTCGGGAGCCGGGCTTATAAAGCCCGATTTTCTTCAGAAGCGGGTAACGCTTGATCTTCCCGAAGGGCACGAGATAAAAGGCGGCTGGATGAGGGTTCGCGACGAGGGAGATAAGATAACCATGAGCTTGAAAATAGTCGATGGAGCGAAAATAGCCGATCAAAAAGAGATCTGTCTGAAAGTGGACGATTTCCATAACGCGGTCGAACTTCTGAAAACCATGGGGTGTAAGGAAAAAGCGTTCCAAGAATCAAGGCGTGAATTATGGAGATTGGCCGGAACGGAGGTCACCATCGATGAATGGCCGTTCCTCGAACCCTATATCGAGGTCGAAGGGCCGTCGGAGGCGATCGTAAAGGAAGTGTCTGAAAAATTAGGCTTTGATTGGAAGGATGCGAAGTTCTGCGCCACGGGAACCCTGATAAGCGAGAAATATTCCATTTCGGAAGATATTGTGAACAACAAGACCCCGCGCATAGTGTTCGATATGGAAAATCCGTTCATAAACCGCGAATGAACGAAAGCTGGCCTAACAATGCTTGGTTCCTTATAATTAAGTAGTGAAATTCGTCCACCTCCATGTTCACTCCCATTACTCTCTTCTTGATGGTCTCTCGAAGATTCCCGATCTTGTCGATTACGCCAAAGAACTCGGTATGGAGGCGATCGCCGTTACGGACCACGGCAACCTTTACGGGGCCGTTGAGTTTTTCAAGAAAGCGAAGAAGGCGGGCATTAAGCCCATCATAGGCTGCGAGCTGTATGTCGCCCATCGGTCCCGCTTCGATAAGGATCCGAAGGTGGACAATATGAGGTATCACCTGACCGCCCTCGTTAAGAACGAGACGGGATATAAGAACCTCACGAAGCTCGTTTCAAAGGCCCACCTCGAGGGCTTCTATTACAAACCGCGCGTCGATAAATCCCTGATCCAGGACCATCACGAAGGCCTTATATTCCTTTCCGGTTGTTTTCAGGGAGAGATACCCCGACTCCTGGGTCTCGGTCGTATGGACGAGGCGAAAGCCGTCGCTCGCTGGTACAAAGACCTTATGGGCGAGGATTTTTATATCGAGCTCCAAGAACACGAGGATGTCGATCTTCGGGCGAAGATGCTGGAGATCGCCCGCGAATTGGGGATCAAAGTGGTCGCCACCCATGATTCGCATTATTTAAGGAAAGAGGACCAGTCGGCGCACGAGGTTCTCCTTGCCATCCAAACATCCAATCCCGACGGAAAAAAAGGCTTGTCGATGCAGGATTTCGATCTCTCGCTCAAATCTCCGGAAGAGATGATGGAGATATTCAAGGATGTTCCGGAAGCCATCGAAAGCACCACGGAGATCGCCGACAAATGCAATTTCGAGTTCGAACTCGGAAAGATACTCCTTCCTTACTTTCCTCTTCCTGAAGAATATAAAAACCTCACCTACGACGAATATCTGCAGATCGAAGTCGATAAGCGCGTGGGCGAAAGATATAAGGAGGTGACGGACGCCGTCCGCGAGCGCATCGATTATGAGATGTCCGTCATAAAGAAGACGGGCTACGCGAGCTACTTCCTTATCGTTCAAGATTTCATCCTTTGGGCCAAAGAACACGGTATCGGAGTAGGTCCCGGCCGCGGATCGGGAGCTTCTTCCATAGTCGCCTATATCTTAAGGATCACCGATGTCGAACCGCTCGAATACGATCTCCTTTTCGAGAGATTTTTGAATCCGTTCCGCGTATCGATGCCTGACTTCGATACCGATTTCGCCGACGACCGCCGTGAAGAGGTGGTGGCCTATGTTAAAGAAAAATACGGCGAAGATCATGTTTCGCAGATCATCACCTTCGGAACCATGGCCGCCAAGGCCGCCGTGCGCGATGTCGGACGCGCGCTCGGTTTCCCTTACTCATTCGTCGATACTATATCAAAGCTCATGCCGACCGTTCCGAACGCGGATAAATCGGCATCCCAGCTCAAAGGTTTCCTCGAAACCATCCCGGAACTCAAGGAACGATACGAGAACGAACCAGATGTTAAAAGGATCATCGACTTCGCGATAAAACTTGAGGGTGTGGCCCGCCATGCCTCCGTCCATGCCGCCGCAGTCGTCATCTCGAAGGACCCACTCACCGAATACACGGCTGTCCAGCGCTCCCCGCAAGATGAGAATTCGACCATCAGCCAATTCGAGATGCATGCCGTCGAGGAGGTCGGTCTACTTAAGATGGACTTCCTCGGTCTCAAGAACCTTACCGTCATCCAAAACGCCCTGCGCCTGATAGAACCGCGACATGGCGTGAAGATCGACATGAACGATCTTCCGTTGAGGGATAAGGCTACCTACGACCTGATCGGTCGCGGAGAGAACATCGGCGTGTTCCAATTTGAAGGATCGGGAATGACGCGATGGCTGACCGCCATGAAAGCGGACCGTTTTGAGGACCTTATCGCCATGGTCGCGCTATATCGCCCCGGACCGATGGAGTTCATCCCCACCTATATCGCGCGCAAACACGGCAAGGAGGAGATCACTTACCTCCATCCAAAGATGGAGCCAATCCTCGGTGATACCTACGGCATCATGATCTATCAGGAGCAGCTCTTGATAGCCGCCCAACAGCTTGCCGGTTTTACGATCGGCGAAGCGGACATTTTAAGGAAAGCTGTCGGAAAAAAGATCAAATCACTTCTCGACGAACAGTCGGAAAAATTCATCTCGGGCGCCGAAAAGGTTTTGGGAAGCCGAAAGCTCGGAGAGGATATTTGGGCGCTCATCGAACCATTCGCCCGCTACGGGTTCAACAAGGCACATTCCGTCTGTTACGCCCTGATCGGTTTTCAGACCGCTTATCTCAAAGCCCATTATCCGGTCGAGTTTATGACGGCGCTTTTGAACAACGATTCGGATGATGTGGAACGCATCGCGACCCTCATAAACGATTGTAAGAGACAGAAAATAGAAGTGTTCCCGCCGGATGTGAATGCGAGTTACACGGAGTTCTATCCCGAAGGGGAAAAGAACATCCGCTTCGGTCTGAACGCCATCAAGAATATCGGAGGCAATATCGCCGCCGCCATCGTGGAAGAAAGATTGAGCGGCGGACCATTCGCTTCCCTCGACGAGTTCATCACCCGCGTCAATCATAAGGACCTGAACCGAAAGTCCCTCGAAAATCTCGCGAAGGCCGGCGCCCTGGATTCGCTCGGCGTCGAACGCAGAAAAATGATCATGAACCTCGAGGATATCGTGAAGGTCGCCAGCACCTACCGCAAAAGTCAGTTATCATCCCAGGAAACACTTTTCGGTGCCGCTCCGAAGATAACTCTTCGACTCAAGGATTTCGCCCCGGCGACCCGCAATGAGAAATTGGAGTGGGAAAAAGAGCTTCTCGGCCTCTTTGTGAGCGATCATCCCCTGCGCGGATTCAAACATAACGGAAACGGTGTCGTTCCCATAAGGACCATCGCGAAAGCATACGACAGGGAGAACATAAAAGTGGCCGGATTGGTCACCCAGATAAAGAACATAACGACGAAAACGGGCGACCCGATGATGTTTGCGAGGCTCGAAGATTTGAGTGATAATACGGAAATACTGGTCTTCAAGGATACTCTCGAAAAAACGGCCTCCGTATGGGTGGATGGGGCCATCGTGGAGATCAAAGGCCGTGTATCAAAAAAAGACGGTGATTCAAAAATAATATGTTACGAAGCAAAAACGATATAGATAAGGCTCGCCATTCCCTTTCGCATATCTTGGCGGCCGCAGTGAAGGAAAAGTTTCCCAAAGCGAAGCTCGGCATCGGCCCCGTCATCGAAAACGGCTTCTATTACGATTTCGATATAAAAGGCCTCTCGGAAACCGACCTTCCGGAACTTGAAGGACGCATGCGCGAGTTGATCGCCCAGAACATCAAGTTCGAAAAAGCGGAAGTGGCCCCGGCCGCGGCTAAGAAATTGTTCGCGGACGAGCCGTATAAGATCGAGCTTATCGAAGAACTGAAAAAGGCGAAAAAGCAGATAACCGTTTATAAGACCGTCATGAAGGGAGCAAAGACCCCACTGTTTGCCGATCTCTGTTCCGGACCTCATATCACGAAGGTCTCGGATATCGAACCGGATTCATTCAAGCTGACAAAGATAGCGGGAGCCTATTGGAAAGGCAGCGAAAAGAACAAGATGTTGACCCGCATCTATGGATTGGCCTTCGCGACCAAGGAGGAATTGGACGACTACCTGAAACTTCTCGAAGAAGCCGAAAAAAGAAATCACAGGAAGATCGGCGCCGAACAGAAGCTTTTCTATATCGAACCGTCGACCGTCGGGTTGGGCCTTGTGATGTGGCAGCCGAAAGGCGCCATGCTTTGGAGGGTTATGGAGGATTTTTGGTACAGGGCGCACATAAAGGGAGGATATGAGCTTGTCAGAACCCCTCATATCGGCAGCAAGAAACTTTGGGAGACTTCCGGTCATTGGGGATTCTATTCCGACAGCATGTATCCCCCGCTCGAGGTCGGCGTAAGCCTTGAGGACATGAAGCAAGGAAAGAAGGTCAAGGCCAAAGATGAGTATCTTCTGAAGCCGATGAACTGCCCCTTCCATGTTGTTCTGTACAAATCCGACTCGAAGAGCTATCGCGACCTTCCGATAAGGTGGGCTGAATGCGGCACCGTTTATCGCTACGAGAAGAGCGGCGAACTTTCCGGCCTCACCCGCGTCCGTGGATTTACCCAGGACGACGCCCACATCATCTGCGCCAAAGATCAGGTTAAGGATGAACTGAAGAGGGTTGTTTCCTTCATCAAGATGATCTTCGGCACTTTTGGATTCCATGATTACAAGGTCTATCTTTCAATGAGGGACCCCAAGAATAAGGAGAAGTACGCCGGAAACGACGAAGGATGGAAGTTCACCCAAAAAATCCTCGAAGAGGTCGCGAAAGAGGAAAACCTTGATTACACGAAAGAAGAGGGAGAGGCCGCATTCTACGGCCCAAAGCTCGATTTCAAGATAAAGGATGTGCTTGGCCGAGAATGGCAGTGTTCCACGCTTCAGTTCGATTTCAACTTGCCCGAAAGGTTCGACCTTTCGTTCGTGAACGCCGAGGGTAAGAACGAACGACCTTATATGCTGCATCGCGCTCTCTTTGGATCGTTCGAGAGGTTCATCGGCCTCCTTATCGAACATTACGCCGGAGCATTCCCGTTTTGGCTTTCCCCCGTTCAAACCGTCATCATCCCCATCAACGACAGACAGATGGATTATGTCCGGGAAGTGGCCGATGCGCTCCGCGCGGAGGACATCAGAGTAAAGATCGATTCCGCGAGCGAAACCCTCGGTAACAGGATAAGGAAAGCTGAAACGGAAAAGACGCCGTATATCCTGGTCATCGGAGATAAGGAAGTTGAAGCGAAAACAGTCTCCGTCCGCCGCCAAGGAAAAGGCGATATGGGAACGATGGGAATCGAAGACCTTATAGCGAAGTTCCGCAAGGAGATAGACGAAAAGGTCATAGACGAAAAATAAATGATTAAAAGACGCCGCAAGGCGTCTTTTTTTGACACCCCATCGGCTCCGATGATATTCTCTTCTTGCAGTTCCCTTACATAAAGAGACAAAGCGTGTGCCGAAAAAGGTGTTCCTCACACCGATTTTCCTTCCTTTCGTCGGTGTGCGACGCGCGCTGACCGAAAAGGCGCCTGAATTAAGGCGCCTTTTTTATATTGAAAACCCTACCCTCCCTTGTCGAAACATCCACTTTGATATATCCTCTTCTTAAGTTCTTTATCAGACGATCAAACATGGAGGAACGGACGGTTAACCCCCGCCGGATATCAATATCTCATACTCGACACGACCACCTTCTTTCCCTGGAATCAGATCGGCCGTTCCGGCCCCATGTTGTAAGGCGCCCACTTTTGTGAGGCGCCTTTTTATATGTCACCGTGAACCCTCTTTCTTCCTCTCATTGCGAACTTCTTTTTTTGTCATTGTGAGCTTCCCCTTTGTCATTGAAAACTCCCTTTCTGTCATTGCGAGCGCCCGGTTTGTTCCCGCGAACTTGCGGGACTACAAACCGAAGTACTCGAAGGGGTGCGCAGCGAAGCAATCTATCCGAATTAGATTGCTTCGTCGCTCACGCTCCTCACAATGACAGGGAGTATCTCCCTCATTTCTCCGCCTATCACCCCGCGAAGGACGGGGCTCGGTCCCTTGTCCGTATTCAAACCGGGCTCCATCCCGCAAGCGCAATATCTACGCCATACCTCTTGTCGAAAATCGGGCTTTGATATATCATCAATCCAACAGTTCTTTTGAATATTGTTTGCGATGTGCGAAGCCGAACGGATAAGGCATAGTCTCGGGTTTGGAATTCCCGTTTAACCAGTAAGGTCACCTCCTTTCTGTCCGCTTTATTTTGATCCGTTCGCCCGCACTGCAAAAAACGCCTTGGTGCTCCAAGGCGTTTTTATTTACCTACACAAGTTAAATCGCAAGAAACAGATCTCATGTCCATTTTCCTGCCATAGCAGGAAAATGGACATGAGATCTTCAGCATTGGTTACAATCAAGGTCTTTTTTTACTACCTCTTTGACTCATCTCCGCGTCGCGTATAAATTAAACCCATATGGGAAGTAAACCTCTTCCGAAAATATTGGTCGTCCTGGGGCCGACCGCCTCGGGTAAATCCGATCTGGCGGTCCGGCTGGCTTTGGAGCGGAACGGCGAGGTCATCTCCGCCGATTCCCGCCAGGTATACAAAGGTCTTGATATCGGGTCGGGCAAAATAACAAAAGAGGAAATGAAAGGCGTTCCGCACCATCTTTTGGATGTGATATCGCCCAAAAAAGTTTTCTCCGCTTCCGATTACGCGAAGCTCGCAAGGAAAGCAGTTGATGATATCCTTCGCCGAAACAAGCTTCCGATAGTCTGCGGAGGTACGGGATTTTATATCGATGCTCTTCTTTATGACGATTCCGTCGCCCCTGTTCCGCCAAGCCCGGAGATAAGAAAAAAGTTGGATAAGCTCCCGACCGAAAAGCTGGCCGAAAAGCTTTCGGAGTTGGACCCCGACCGTTTCGCCTCGATAGATACGCGTAATCGTGTTCGCCTTATCCGCGCCTTGGAGATAGTTCTCTCAACGGGAAGGCCCGTTCCGAAGCTGGAAAAAAAGCCCCGCTACGATGCCGAAAAGATCGGCATCTCGTGGTCGTGGGATTTACTCGACGAGCGCATCGAGCTCCGCCTTGATAACAGGCTGAATCCGCCAGCTGGCGGAGGTATGGTGAATGAAGTCGAAGCCCTACACGCAAAAGGCGTCTCATGGAAACGCCTTTACGACCTGGGGCTGGAATATCGGTACATATCGCTATATCTGCGAGGCGAATTAAGCTACGAGGAAATGAGGGATCAACTCCTGACGGCTATCCGCCAATACGCCCGCAGGCAAATGACTTGGTTCAAGAGGGATAAAGAGATAAGGTGGAATTAATAATATGACCAGTAATGATTTTGCAAAAAAATTTAATTTTGCTGGTGAACACGAATTAATTATCTGGAAAGATGATAATTCCTCTTATATAGGATTTAGTATTTTAAAAGATTACCCTGAAGATTGTGGCTTTATTCCTGCTAAATACAAAAACGGAAGACCGGATCACAAGGTTCTTATTAAGATTGGCTTTGATTCTAAACAAAAACAAGATGATGGCAACTTCAGATTATTAACTAACACCATAAAATACAGTCGATATTTAGGAGATCACTTTGGCTATAATTTTGAAGACGAAAATAGTCCTACTAGAGAATCAGTGAATATTAGCAACCTTTCTCCTCAGCCAATAGACTTAAATGAAAATTTTAAATTTTCATTTAACGAGTTAGAAAATGTATTTAAAGACAATAAAGACTACAAAAATATATCTCCCGAAGAAATTATCAAATATTTATTTGATATCCACATTAAAACTATTAAGTCAGGGAAAGCCTTTATTCTAAAAGCAAAATTAAAAGCTAGAGACATAACTTGCGAAAAAATATTATCTCCGATAATTAAATTAATAATCGGAGCTAATAGCTTCCTATTCGATAAGATTATTATAGAAGATAAAGACAATTGGCTTGCGGGATTAATGAGGCCATACAAACACAATCAGCTCTCTACTATATATCCTCAGAACATTCCATTCTTTAAATCAGACATCAAGATATCAAAAAAAAGTATTATTTTTGTATCAATATCTATGATAATCATTTGGTTTTTAGTCAAAGAATTAAGAGAAATAAATGAGGTATTTTCAATCTCTATTGTCTTATTATTGATATTATTTTTCGATGAAATAATACCTCACCTTGCACTCTGTTTGATTAACAACCTTATTAGATTAAGGCATTATTTTGGTAATAAAAACTTCAAGTTTTAAAAAACTTATAAGAACAACACAGCTTACAAATTTTCCTCCAAAACCTTTTTCACCACCCCGGGGTTCCCTTGGCCCTTCAGCTTCGCCATCGTCTGCCCGATCATGAATTGCAGAGCATTCTCTTTCCCTTTTTTAAAGTCCGCCACCGCATTCGGATTAGCCTCCATCACCGCCTTTATGGCCTCCAATATCGGGCCTTCGTCCGTTACCTGTTTTATCCCCTTCTTTTCGATTATCGCTCGGGGGTCGAGGCCACTCTCGAACATATCGCGAAGCAGATCCTTTGCCATGCGGCTCGTCACATCCCCCTTCACTATAAGCACAGCCAGGTCCGCCATGTTCTCCGGCGTTATTTTTACGGCATCCATATCCGTCACATTCATTTCGTTCATCAATCCCCTCATGTCGGCAAGGATATAATTCGCAGATAAAGTGACCGCTTTCTTCTTGTCTTCTTCAGACATTTCCATCGCCTCCTCAAGTACTTCGGAAACGGTCTTCTCGAAATAATCGGCCAGATATCGGTCTTCGGTGAGGTCTGAAACCTGCGCCTCGGGAAGGCCGAATTCGGAAACGAACCTGGCGCGTTTTTCAGCCGGCAGTTCAGGCACGCTCAATCGCACCTCATCGAGATCGATAAAGCTCTTATCGGTAAGATCGATGGGCGGAAGGTCGGGCTCGGGGTGATAGCGATAATCATGGGCCTGCTCCTTGCTTCTTTGGCTGTAAGTTTCGGATTTTACCTGGTTCCATCCCCTTGTCTCTTGGATTATCCGTTCTCCCTTATCCAAGGCGGCGGATTGCCTCTTTATCTCAAAATTGATGGCATCGGTAAGCGACCTGAACGAGTTCAGGTTTTTAACCTCCACCTTCGTGCCAAGCTTATCGGTTCCTTCTGGACGCACGGAGATATTGGCCTCGAGTCTCATTTCTCCTTTCTCCATATCGGCATTACAGATACCGAGATAGCGAAGGATAAGTTGCAGCTCCTTCGCGAACTTCTGCGCCTCGTCCCCGCTAGATATCACAGGCTCCGTCACCAACTCCATCAAGGGAACGCTCGCTCGGTTATAATCCACCAAGCTTGCCCCGTCCGTTGCATGCATCAGCTTTCCGGCATCCTCCTCCAAATGCACCCTGGTCAGCTTCACGCCGGCCAATTCACCGCCCTCCACGAACGGATGCTCGTATTGGGATATCTGATAACCTTTCGGGAGATCGGGGTAGAAATAGCTCTTTCGGTCGAAGATAGCGATATCAGCTATCTTTCCGCCCAAAGCCATACCGAGCTTGATTATCGATCGTATAGCCTCTTTATTAGCCACAGGCATAGTGCCGGGATGACCCAGGCATATCGGGCAGACATTGGTGTTCGGTTTCAAATCCCCGCTCTCGTTGGGACAATGGCAGAACATCTTCGTTTGGGTATTTAGTTCCATATGGACCTCAAGCCCTATGGTCGGAATATACTTCATTTATAAGGCCATTCTAACAGAAAGAGTTGCCTCGTTCAAAACTCCCTCAATTCAAAGCGTGCCCCCGTTTTATCGTTACCACACCGCTTTTATAGGCGTTATTATGACGCTATTATAGCGCTGTTATAGCGCTGTTTCACCACCCTGTGGGTATTATCGCACTACCCTGCACCATTACATTTAAAAAGTAATGACATATCTTCGGACGGCCGTCCGAAGATATGTCATTAGTCCTCAATAAAAAGATTTTGCTTTCTTGTGAACAAAAATCGATGACCGCTCCCAAATAAACACAGATCATGATCTTCACATGAACAGATCATTTTAAAATATCCTTTTATTTTATATTTTGCCATGTTAACCTTTATATTTTTCCTATCCCTCACCTTATTTTATCTAGCAAAAAGCCCCGCCAAATAGCGGGGCTTTTCTGAATTATTTTTAGTTCTCGATCTCTATTCCCATCGATCTCGCGGTGCCGGCGATTATCTTCTTGGCAGCCTCGATATCGTTGGCATTGATATCCTCCATCTTTCTTTCGGCGATCATGCGAAGATCTTCCTGGGTCACCTTTCCCACCTTGTTCTTGTGGGGAATGGCGGAACCCTTGTCGATCCCAGCAGCTTTACGGAGCATGTCCGAGGCCGGAGGGGTCTTCAGCTTGAAAGTGAAGCTCCTATCCTCATAGACGGTGATCTCCGCGGGGATGATATCGGTTCCCATCTCCTTGGTCTCATCATTGAACTGCTTGCAGAAGTCCTGGATGTTGATACCGTGCTGACCCAAAGCCGGACCTACCGGAGGAGCGGGATTGGCCTTTCCGGCCGGGATCTGAAGCTTCAATACTGTTTTTATTGCCTTAGCCATGGTGTTTTTATTGCTTTGCTAATCTAACCTATATCTTCTGTATTTGCAACGCGTCTATCTCGACGGCGGTATCGCGTCCGAATATCGGGACCATCACCTTCACTCTTCCCTTTGATTCGTCTATCTCGGATACTTTACCGTCAGAATCCTTGAAAGGTCCGTCGACGATCTTCACAAGCTCTCCGATCGTGAACTCCACCTTATATCCGGTCTCTTCCCCGCCCATCTTCATCATGAGGGCATCCACTTCTTCCTTTGAAAGAGGGGTCGGCGTAGTGCTGTCCGCTCCGACGAAACCGGTCACGCGAGGAGTGTTCCTTACGATGTACCAGGTATCGGGGCTCATCACCATCTCAACGAGCACATATCCGGGATATATCTTCTCCTCGGTCTCGGTGCGCTTTCCATTCTTGATCTTCACCTTTTTCGTCTTCGGAACTACCACGCTGAATATGCGGTCATTCACTCCGAGTGAATCCACTCTCTGACGAAGGTATCTGGATACCGCGTCTTCGTATCCGGAATAAGTATGGACGGCGAACCACTGTCTCGCCTCCTGTTCCTCCTTCATTGTGCCCTGAACCTCTTTATTATCCTTCATAGGCCTATATTTTGATGATGAATTTATCTACGAGCTGAAGAAATCCGAAATCGGCGACTCCCAGTATGAGGGCCGTTCCGATGGAAAAACCAAGAACAGTAAGGACGAGCCTGGTGGTTTCTTTGCGGGTCGGCCAATTTATCTGGCGGAACTCGCCTATCGCTCCTTTTACCAATGAGTTCAAAAGCTTCATTTTATCGGTTAAATCTATAATTTTGGGGGCTATATGTCAAGATTTTTGACTGAAGCCGCGTGTACCTGGATAAATCGCTTTCGCGGTTCGACCTCGCTTCCCATAAGCATATCGAACATCTTATCCGCTTCCTGGGCGTCATCGACGGTGACGGAAAGCAGGGTCCTCGATGCCGGAGCCATGGTCGTCTCCCAAAGTTGGTCCGGGTTCATCTCTCCCAAACCCTTATATCGCTGTATCGACGGATTTCCCGTCATAGTCTTCAGCGCCTCCTCCTTTTCCGCGTCGGAATAGGCGTATCGGATAGTCTTTCCGGATTGGATCTTATACAAAGGCGGCTGGGCTATATATATATGGCCCTCCTCCACCAGTTTCGGAAAATGACGATAGAAAAGGGTGAGCAATAATGTTCTGATATGCGCGCCGTCCACATCGGCATCGGTCATGATCACGATCTTGCCGTAACGGAGTTTCGTAACATCGAACTCATCGGCGATGGCGGTTCCCAAGGCGACGATGAGCGACCTCACCTCGTTGTTCGCGAGCATCTTATGTATCTGCGCCTTCTCGACATTCAATATCTTCCCACGCAAGGGCAATATAGCCTGGAACCTTCTGTCCCTTCCTTGCTTGGCCGAACCGCCTGCGGAATCTCCCTCGACGATATAAAGCTCCGCTTCATCCGCCTTTCTTGTCTGACAATCGGCAAGCTTTCCCGGAAGGGTCAACCCTTCAAGGGCGCCTTTTCGCATCACGGTCTCCTTGGCGGCTTTGGCGGCTTTTCTGGCCTTTGCGGCCAACATACATTTCTCGACTATCTTTCTGGCATCCGCCGGATGCTTCTCTAGAAATTCCTTGAACCCGGATGATACGGTCGTATCGACCGCGCTCTTTATTTCCGGATTGCCGAGCTTAGCCTTCGTCTGTCCCTCAAATTGCGGCTCTCCCAGCTTCACCGATATGACACCCACAAATCCCTCGCGGACATCGTCTCCGGTCAAGTTCTCGTCGCCCTCCTTTATGAAATTGTTCTGCCGGCTGTAATCATTAAGCGTCCTTGTAAGAGCGGTTCGAAGACCGGTGATATGACTTCCGCCGTCCACCGTATAGATATTGTTGGCAAAACCCATCTCCTTTATCTCTATGTCTTCGGTATAAGCGAAGGCCGCCTCCACATTACCGGAGTCGGTATCCTTATTCACATAGAATATCTCGCTCTGCACGAGATCCTCCCCTCCTTCGTTCAGATATTCGACGAATGTCTTTATTCCTCCCGAGAAGCTGAAACCGTAGTAGAACGGATTTTCATCCCTGTGATCGACGAACACCATTCTTATCCCCTTGGTCAGATAGGATTGCTGTCTCATCCTGTCGAGGATCTTTTTTCTGTCGAATTCTATTTCTAAAAAGATTGAGGGGTCGGGAGAAAAAGTTGTCGAAGTTCCCGTTCCTTCCGCCTTACCGACTTTTTTTACCGGCGCCTGCGGCTTTCCTATCTTATAGTCCTGCACATAAAGTCCGCCGTCGCGCTTCACCTCGACATGAAGATCGGTTGAAAGCGCGTTCACGACCGAAGCTCCGACTCCATGCAATCCTCCGGATACCTTATATCCTCCTCCGCCGAATTTTCCTCCGGCATGAAGGACCGTCATGATCGTTTCAAGCGCCGACTTTTTAGTCGTCGGATGGGGGTCGACGGGAATACCGCGACCGTCGTCGGTCACCTTCACGGTCGTTTTATCCAAAAGCTCGACGGTTATCGTTTTCGCGTATCCGGCCATCGCCTCGTCGATCGAGTTGTCCACCACCTCCCATATGAGATGATGAAGACCCTCCACTCCGGTCGAGCCGATATACATGCCCGGTCTCTTTCTTACCGGGTCCAATCCTTCTAGGACGAATATATCCTTCGCTGAATACGAGCTCTGTGTATCCTTTTCTTTAGCCATTTATTTGAGACAAAAGCAACGCCGGCCGCTCTTGTTGTTTACAGCCGGAAAAAGCCACTATTTGCCCTGTAATTATACGCTAAAAGCGGTCTCGGAACAAGCCGGGATCAGCGTATCTCAACCCCTGAAATACCCCGTAAAACCGTGTTTATTTTGCCCATTTCCACATCCACCTCCGCGTCGGAAAGGGTCTTCTCATACGATTGGAATATCACCCTGAAAGTCACCGCTGTCCTGCCGTTATCGCTGAAATAGTCGATAAGGTCGGTATCCTCCAGATTCGCCGCTTCGGACAGCTCCATCGCCTCAACAAGCTCCTGAACAAGTACCCCGCTCGGCACCCAAACGGAGATATCCCTCATTATCGAAGGATATGGGGAGATGGGCTTGTATTCGAACTCTTCATTCGCGGAAACCATCATCTTTTCCATGTCCATTTCCACATAAGCGACCTTGCCGCCATCCGCAACTTCCAGTATTCCCGCGGCTTTGCCGTCTATATTTATGACAAGCCTGTTGTCCGAAGAAAGATCATCCTTTCGGAACGATATATCGACTATCCCCCCTTTACCGGCCACTTCCGATATCGCTCCTTTAAGTTCCCTGAACATCTGATCGCTTTTCTTCGATCGCGCAGCGACCGCGAAGCTCCAATGTTCTTTATCGAGCGCCTCGAACACTTTTCCCACCTCGAATATCTTTATATCATCAAAACTCTTCGAAGAACCGTCGATGACCTTTTTCAGTGAAGGTATCAACGACGCGCGCATGAATCTTTTCTCGCGGTTCATCGGATTTTGAAGCTCTATGCCGTTACCTTCTTCTTCCCCGAAGCTGTAACTGTATATCTCATCGTATCCGGCGTTAACGATCGCGTTCTTTATCCTTTCCTTATAGGCGAACGAACCATCGCTATGAGCGGGATGAAGGCTGATGGTCGGCGGAACGGAACGAACGGCATCAAGGCCGTATATCCTTATCACCTCTTCGACAAGGTCCTCGAATATCGTGACATCCATCCTCTCGGGCGGAACTTCCACAAGACCGGATCCGTTCACCTTAAAACCGAGTCGGCGAAGTATCATGTATGCCTTGTCCTTCAGGATCACCACTCCCGTTATCTTCGAGAATCTGTCGATGTCGAATTTTATGACGGTCTTCGGTTGTTTTTTTGGATAGACATCCGTCTCGCCGATCACTTCTCCACCGCAGATATCCTCTATGAGCGATATCGCCCGGCCGGCTCCGATCTCGGTCGTGAAGGGGCTCATTCCGTGACCGTATCTCTGCGAAGCATCCGTCCGCAGATCGATATCCCTGGCCGTTCTGTATATCGCGCCGGCATCAAAACAAGCTGATTCGATGATCACCCTTTTGGTCTTATCCGTTATCTCGGCTTCTTTCCCTCCCTTCACCCCGGCGATCGCGAGCGCCTTCTTTTGGTCGGCTATCACCATATGATCCGGAGAAAGATCTATCTCCCTGTTATCGATGGTAGTTATCTTTTCTCCTTTCTTCGCCTTTCTTACCATTATCTTTCCCTCCACTTTATCAGCGTCGAAAGCGTGCATCGGCTGGCCGGTCTCGAGCATCACATAGTTCAATATATCCACCACCCCGTTTATCGCCCGCTGCCCGCAGGTCTCGAGTACTTTTTTCATCCAGGCGGGAGATGTTCCCACTTTTTTTATTTCCATCATCACGGCCGTATATCGCAAGCAGTCACCTGTCTTTATCTCCGCCATGTCGGCGCCCTTCTTCTTTTTTGAAAGCTCTCTTACAGGAGGAAGATTTTCCTTCAATCCGTAGATGGCGGCCGCCTCACGGGCTATTCCCCTGTGACACGCGGCGTCAGACCACCGGTTGGCGGTTATCTTTATATCCATCATGTCCCCCGATATCTCATCCACCTCGAATGATTTATGAGCCAGGTCCTCCGCAAACTTTTCTTTTGCGGGCAACCCCGGAGAGAACTTCTTTATGAGCGAATAGCTGAATTTCATGGGAATTAAAATTTCTTTATGAACTTAAGGTCGCCCGACATGAACATCCTTGTATCGGGAACACCGTATTTCACCATCACCAATCTCTCGATACCGAAACCGAAAGCGAAGCCCTGCCACTCACGCGGATCGTATTTCACGGCCTCAAGAACATTCGGATGCACCATTCCGGCTCCGCCCATCTCCAGCCATTTTGCATTATCAAGTTTTACATCCACCTCCACTCCGGGCTCGACGAACGGAAAATAGCTCGATCGGAAACGGACCTTCACCGTCTTTCCGGCAAAAAATCTCCTGAAAAATTCCTCGATGACGAACTTGAAGTTGGCGAGCGATATATCCTTGCCGATCATCAAACCCTCCAACTGATGGAAGTTGGTCTCATGCGTCGCGTCGGTCGCTTCGTATCGGAACACTCTTCCGGGAGATATTATCTGAAAAGGAGGTTCGTGCCGCTCCATATATCTTATCTGTACCGGACTCGTGTGCGTGCGGAGGAGATATTTCTTCTTACCTTCGGTCTTTAACCAAAAAGTATCCCACATCTCCCTCGCCGGATGGTCGGCGGGAATGTTCAGACTGTCGAAATTATATTTTTCCTCCTCTATCTCCGGCCCATCGATGACCGAGAAATTCATACCTTCGAATATCCTTCTTATCTCATCCTCGGCCTGTGTGATCAAACCAAGATGACCGACCTCGATCTTCTTGGGGGGCAATGTCACATCGATCACGGCACCCTTCTCGCCGATCTCTTTCTCTCTGAAAGATATGGCCGATTCGATATCGCTCTTCAATTGTTGCAAAAAAGGGCCGTTCTTTCTTTTTTCATCGACGCTCATCCCGGCAAGCTCCTTGAGGGCAAGGGTTATCTTTCCCTGTTTTCTGCCGAGATATTTAAGCCTAACCGCCTCAAGGTCCGCGGAGTTCAGGGCGGTTTCTATCTCGTCATATGCCTGTTTCTTTATTCCTTCAGGTTCCATGATATTCATTGATTTTAACAGAATTTAAGGGGCTTTTAAAAGCCCCTTCAGTATCGGATGTCGGCCGGATACAAGAGTTAGATGACAAGGGAAATATCCCCGTTTATCACCTTCGGGCCGAAGCCCTGTATCTCATCGCGAAGTATCCCTTCCGGAATGTCGTTCCACAAATATATCGTACGCCCCATTTCAAAAGCCTTGAACATCTCAAGAAAGGTTGCTCCCCCGATATAATTCGATATCCCGTGCTTTTCCATGTTCAGAACGAGAATCGCATCATTCTTCCTTACTTTTTCTTCCTGAAGCCGGATCATGTCCGCCTTCCAAATACGATGTTCTTCCGCACTCATCGCCCTCATTTCTTCCTCTTTGCCCGGATTATCGTAACTGTTAGGCATAGTAACCTCGCAGCCTAAACCTTCCAAAGCTTCCTTGATGGGAGGAATGCGATCATAGATATGCTTGCTACAACAAATGAATATCTTCATCCTCATCATTTTAGATCCATCCTATCTTTTAGTCACGAAAGAATCCCTTTCCAATTTAAGTCTCTGAACGATCAAAGCCCCGACAAGCTCGGTACTTCTAATCACTCCTCTAAACCCTCGCGTCGCCTACGGCGACATTGGGATTGTAGTTACCGGCTACGCCGATAAACAATCCAGGCATTTCAATACTTCCCCGGCCCCTTTCCAGTTCGAGTCCCGCTCGCTACAAAAAAACGACCCTTCATGGGTCGTTTTATATTGCGCAGCGGACGGGAATCTCACATCGTCACTCCGTCTCAGCCTCGCCTTCGGCGGGCTTCGCATCGCTCCTCTATGAAACCTCTCGGTTTCATTACTTCCTCCACGGGGAGCTCCCGTCGCTCCCCGACCCCCTGACTGGGGTTCTCGCCCCTAGGCAATATAAAAGACAGCCCTAATGGGCTGTCTTTTATATTGCGCAGCGGACGGGACTCGAACCCGCAACCTCTGCCGTGACAGGGCAGCGCTCTAACCAATTGAGCTACCACTGCGTAGGTAACACGAGTGGAATTATAAGCTGGAAAGCCGCTCCAAATCAAGGACTTATATTGCAGCTCCTAAACCCATATGTTATCATGATGCCCGTTACATCGCGGGGTGGAGAAATGGTTATCTCGGGAGCCTCATAAGCTCCAGAAGCTGGTCCGATTCCGGCCCCCGCAACAAGAGACGGTTCAAGTGTCTCGGAAAATGCCGGCGTAGCTCAGTGGTAGAGCAAACGTTTCATAAGCGTTGGGTCGCAGGTCCGATTCCTGCCGTCGGCACTTATAATAAAACCCTCGATAGGGTTTTTATTCTATAAGCCCTTCCTCGGAGTAAATAAAAGCCTCGCGCGCATAAGCGGCGAGGCTTGTTTTTTTAGCGGTCAAATATCGACCACTCCTCCTATATATACAGCCCTGTAGATCTCCCTTCCACATATCAATATCTTCTCGTTTCCGAAAAAATCCTCTATGTCTCCTACTGAAGTATTGTTGTAGTGCATATCTCCTACTAAATATAATCCGGGACCCCTGAAAGGCTTCTCGGGCATTATGAACGAGAGCATCCGTTTCAGGAATGGATAGACGATCTCCTTATCGGATGGGTCCAACACCCTGCCGTGATAACTCATCCTCCATACCTGTTTTCCCTTATAGAACACTCTCTCGGTTCCTCCGAACGGTTCACCTCCGCAATAATTATCTTCGTATCTCCAATCTCCCTGACTGAAATATATTGTGGTTCCATTCTCGTCCTTTGTGACCATCACATCACTCGCAGCTTTAACATCCGACCCGGCTGCATAGCCCTTCTTCTTCGCTTTGATCAAAAAGTTTCTTAATACCTCGACATCTAACATAGGCTGACCATCTCCTTCTTATTGTTTTGTGAATGTATACCTCGCCCAAAATGACATATTTATACTTTATTGTCAATACGAATATCTCTTGACGGACATTACTAAACTCATGTAGATTATGTCCACAAGGAGCGCAAGGCCCTTTAAAAAAATGGTGGTGTACCTCAGAAAAGTAGAGGGCTTCCTTGGAAAGGAAGTAGTCGAAGGTTCAAATCCTTCCACCGCCTCCATATGCGACGCTAGCTCAGTGGTAGAGTAGTTCCTTTTGCAGGGAATCTGTCGTAGGTTCGAACCCTATGCGTCGCACCAGCATCGCCCAAAGCGATGCCTCGTACTCCGCGGTAACCCCGCAAACAGACCATTCCGAAAAGGAATGGTCTTTTATTTTCTTATCTCCTTCACTATGTCGGGATAGCTTCTTCTCTCCCTTTTCAGGTCCTGTAATCCAAGCGATCGGATGATCTCTTCGACCACTTCCCCGCTTCCCGCCTCAACCTCGATAAAATAAGCATCTATTTCCGAAACACGGTCCAACTCCACGGCCGATCCGCCATTTACCCAATGCTCCCTCTCTTTCGAATATTCAAATCTCTTCCCGAGACCGAGCACCGATAAAGCGCCGGTCATCGCTTCCGCATCGGAAATATCCGATTCGTGTTCATCGGCTATCTTATAATTATCATCCTTTTTCTTCGTCTTTACGGCAAAAGAGGCCCATCCTTCACCCTTCTTTATTCTCACCGTTATGTTCCTCGCGGAAAAACCATCATCGTCATCATCGAAGAACGACGCCGTTTCCGTATCCTTCGACTGCATCGAAAAACCCGCTTCCGCGAGTCTTTCTCTTATGTCGTCGAACGAATCTGTTTTAAGCTTTATCTCTATCTCTTTCATTATCATTTGATATCCGTATCGGACGGACATCGGCAAACTACATTCTTTCGTAATATTTACCCAGTTCGAAAAGATCGTTATCGCGCCAATGTTTTCCCATAAGTTGGAATCCGACAGGAAGCTTATCTCCTCTTCCTCTCACCGGTATCGATATCGCCGGTATTCCGGCAAGATTAACCGGAACGGTGAATATGTCCGAAAGATACATGGTCATCGGATCATCGGTTTTTTCTCCGAACTTGAAGGGGACGGTCGGTGATGTCGGCGCAAGGATGACATCGACATCATTGAAGGCGTCGATGAAATCTTTTCTGATAAGCTGTCTTACCTTCTGCGCTTTGGCGTAATAGGCGTCATAATATCCGGCGGACAGGACGAATGTTCCCATCAATATCCTTCTCTTCACTTCCTCGCCGAATCCCTCCCCTCTTGTAGAAAGGTATATATCCAAAAGATCACCACCTTCCGATCCGCCGCGGGAATATCTTATGCCGTCAAACTTCGCCAGATTGGTCGAAACTTCGGCGAACATTATTATATAGTAAGCGGAAAGAGCATACTTGCTGTGCGGCAAACTTATCTTCTTGATCTTTGCCCCCGATGATCGGAACTCGTTTATGGTATCCTCTATCGCCTTACCCGTCTCCTCATCAAGGGATCCGGAAACGAAATATTCTTCCGGTAAACCGATGGTTATGGAGCTCATATCACCGAGAGGAAGCTGGCTTTCCGCCATGTCCCGCGATGTCGCGTCATACCTGTCCTTACCCTTAAGGACATCATATATCGCTTGCGCGTCTTCCACCGTTTTCGCGAAAGGGCCTATCTGGTCCAAACTCGAAGCCATCGCTATCGCGCCGAAACGCGAAACTCTGCCGTATGTCGGCTTCATTCCGCATACTCCGCAAAAAGAAGCCGGTAGCCTTATCGATCCTCCGGTATCCGACCCGATCGCCCCAAGTGCCATATCCGCCGCAACGGCCGCGGCGGAGCCTCCCGAAGACCCCCCGGGAACTCTCTCGATATCCCTCGGATTTTTGGTCGGACCATAAGCTGAATTTTCCGTCGAAGAACCCATGGCAAACTCATCCAAATTCGCTTTACCCATAAATACCGCTCCGGCATTTTTCAGCTTCGATATTACAGTCGCATCATAGGCGGCTTCATAGTTCTTCAATATCTTCGAACCCGCAGTGCAGATCTCCCCTTTTATCAGAATATTATCCTTGATCGCCATAGGGACTCCTCCAAGCGGCCCGATATCTTCTCCTTCGGATATTTTCCCATCTATCTCCGATGCGCGGTCCAATGCGTCTTCCTTCAGTATATTGATATACGCGTTTATCTCGGGATTTTTCTTCTCGGCGGAAGCCAAATAAGATTCAGTCACCTCCTTGGCCGAAAACTCCTTCTGTATCAGCCCCCTCTTTAATTCGGATATTGTAAGATCTTTTATTTCCATTTTCAGAGATCGTTCGTCGTTTCTTTCATTATTTTAGGCACCTCCAAAAGACCGTCCCTTGAAACAGGAAACTCCTCAACTCCGTCCCGAAGAAGGTCGTCGGACCGCTCATCATCCCTTGCGGCGTTCTTCATGTCCGTCCCTCCGGTCATCGGCTCTATGCCGTCGGTATCCACCTGGTTGAGCTCATCAAAATAGGAAAGTATACCCTCCGTGTCACGCAGAAGTTTTTCCTCGCTTCCCTCCGAAAGCCCTATTCTCGCAAGCTCCGCCAAATGCTCAAGCTTTCCCTTATCCAAGCTCTTATCCATTAGCCTTGATGATACTTAAAAACCGGGGACAAATCAAAAGCCGCTTCGTTATGAAGCGGCTCTTTATAAAGAACTACAATATCCTGAAAAAACCTTTCGTCGTATTGGGATCGGCCTCCACTCTTATCAGCTTCAGCTCGCATTTTTCACCCTCTCCGTTCACGAACTCTTTTCCCTTTTTGCCGGGTTTCAGTTCGGTTATGATCTTTCCAAGCAGATCATTTTCTCCCAACAATCTATATCCCTCGGGCCGGACAACTGAACATGGAGCCTTCTTTACGATGACAACATTCATGTCCGTGACCTCGGCGATATCCTTAATGGTGTATTGGACATTCAGTGCGCACCCCAACAAGGTACCATCCCTTTCAAAGCTATCTTGGTCAAAGCTAGCCATGAAATCAAGCTCATCACGGGTGTGATACGCTCTCTTTGGAGTTAAATGAGGATGAACCTCACCTTCATTCGCCTTTTCGTTCAAGACGACCATTCTTTCTATCTCGCTTTCTCCGCTTCTACCCATCTTCTACCGATCTCCTTCCATTTTTTATTAGTAAGGTAAATTATCTTCGGCCCATTCCGAAGAGCTTTAATTAAGCCACTACGCAAAGAAAATGTCAAGTTATAACCCCTTTATCGCGATGATCATAGTCCCTACCGCTTTATATAATATATCCCTGATGGTGGGAGCTTTTTCCTGAAGATACGGCTCGAAAACCTTGACCTCGAACAACCCCTCGTTTGAATCATTGTAGCAGGAACAACTACTCGAAGGGTCCGCCCCGCATATGGCCCGATCATTGTTCCGGCAGACCAACTTGTATAAGGTGGAGCGCTGCGGCTTTGGGTGGTCCGAATTGTTCGCCGTATTGCCGCTTATCGAAAGACTGTTCAATAACGCTTCAAGTGATCCCTCTGCCCAATTGTCGGGGTCACCTCCACTCTCGATGGATGGAGTGCATCTGAACACCGTCGCCGCCCCCGAATCGGCAACTATGGCGTTCCAAACAATATCAACGATCTGATTGAGGAGTATCTGCGGTCTCGTGGGATGAAAATCCAATATCGTCGGTTTTTGCATGAACCTGACCTGCTTCGAATCGGTATCGGAACACGAAGAGAATCCCCCGGGTATCGTCTTGGATGATTTTGAACTGTAATAATCCTCATCCCGACAGTCATAACTCGTACACCTTCTTGTTATGCATATCGTCGGATCATCCGGATCCGGCTCGTCGCATACCCAGTTATCGCAATGTATCCCGGTTGGATCACTTGATGAGTTCCAATAAGAAACGCATGTCGAAGCGCAAAGAGTGCATGAAGCGCACATATCGGAAGGATCCGAAGGATCACAGCTTCCGCAATCGAAAGAACTCTGGTCGCGACTCAAGCACTGCGCCCGCGTATCGGTGTTTGAACTTCTCCAATTGCAGACATAAGGGTTTCGCGCGCATTCCAATGAAAAATCCTGGGTGACGCTCACATTGTTTATGACCGCCGTTCCGGAAACAGTTCCCGATCCTGAAGAAGAAACCGACCAATTTGAAGATAGGTTCCGGCAAGTGATGTCGGAGTTGCTCGGTGATCCGCCTCCGATGATATCCGAACAATTATTGTTCGCCGTCCCCGACCATCCGACATTCGTTGTCGTTATCTGTCCCGGCTGGGCCGGAAGACATACCGGGCTGGGAGTATCCACCCTGGTTGTCACCGATCCGGAAGGACATCTGTCTCCGGAAGAACACGCCGATGAGCAGGCTGATTGCGTATCATGACAGTTGCCCGGACCATACACGGCTTCACAGGCGATCTTGCTCGCATAAGTGGCTGAAGAACACGAATTGTTCCGACATATGTAAAATGTCTGTCCGCAAGCGTTATTACAGCTAGATCCGGAGTAACACGCTCGGCCGTTATAGGCGGGATCAGGATTTCCCGAAGTGACACCGCCGGAACATGTCGTCCCCACAGGCAGAGCGGAACATGTCGGATCACAGAAATAAGCGGCAGGAAGCGCGCACCTCGGATCATTTGCTATCTCAACCCGTTCATTATTGTAATCGCTGTTGCAGGAGATATTATCCCCATCGCTCCCCAGGTCGGTCCATGTCACCCAACTTGTTTCATGACCAGGAACCGAGCTGCATCTTCCACAGGTCTTCTTGCAACAAAGGTCCGCCGCAGAGGTCGTCGGTTCGCAATCGGGTGCACTCCCGACTGGAGTGTAGGTTATTTCCGTTCCGTCCTCCGCTCGGTCAAATCCGGAACAATCGGTCTGTCCGACGCCCGTTCTGTAACACATCCCGGGCAAGTCACATAACGATGCCCCGCAGTTCGGGGTCACCGCATCGGTTGTATCAATGGAATCGTACTCACGCCCCGCGGTACCCTCATATGAATAATCGTTCGAACAAGTTATACGATATGTCCGATCCGTATCGGTCACCCTCACTCCGGTCGCATTGTTCACCGCCCCGCCCGTCGTAAAATCGGCGGAAGAGCAACTATCGGCCCCGCTCGAAGTCCACCGCAGCGTGGCCGAACCGTCGCTATTACAGGTTGATGTCAGGTCGACTTGAGGAGCGGCGGGACAACTTCTTCCGAACACGGCCCTGGAGCCGCTCGGACAATTTCCTTCGGGCGGATCGATGCCGTCATCCTCAAAATTACGGCAATATGAATTACACTCGGCCTCCACCGGGGTCATTCCCGAAGAGGTCGTCACGCAACATGTCTTGTACGGGCTTGAACCGACGCTCCCGCAAGCGCATTGCGCGGGATACAGATATGGCTCCCTTCTCGCGGGATAATATTTATCGCCTATCGAACATATGCGTACGGGCAAGGTTATATTTACCGTATATCTGACGGCCCCATAACCGTAGATCTCGCACCAATAATCATCATCCGGACAGGATGATATGTCCGTGCTTGCAACATAAAGCTCATATTTGGTCCAAGCGGTATCTCCATCCTCCGCCACGCGGTCCCTGCATCTCGAAACGGCATCACCGTTATCTATGCTGTCGCACGCATTACCACAAGAAAGACCGCAACCTCCCGGCGGATTCGTATTATAATTCCTACCATTATTGCACTCGTCGTCGAAATAGACGGTCGTCTGCGCCGAAACGGCGGCGACCGACATGAACGATCCGATCAGGAATATTGCCGCAATGATCGCTAATTTTTTCATTGGCCGGTCGTATTGAACCTTTCGGCGAAATATCTTATATAACCCGCAACATCGGAAGGATATCCATCCTCCGTATCATGCCACCAGATGCTCGGATACATGATCATGTTATGGTCATTATTGAATATTCCGGGAAAGAAATTTTTATCGGATATGACAGCGATCCCGATCACTTCCCCTTTCTTGATGGGACCGTTATGGACGAATATCTTATTCTCCTCATCCGCCACCCAGCCGGAGGCATTGAAATTGAACGAGTGGGTTCCCGTTTCCTTTTCACTCACACTGATATCCCTATCCTCCGCGTCAGTAAAAACGACCGCGCGGACCCTATTCTCCTTATCTTCCGGATCAACCCACCAAAAATCGAACACATATCCGTCGGCGGGAGCATAAACTGTTACTTCTCCGGAAGGAAGATCGAATCCGACCCCAGAAGCCCTTCTTCCGTCAGAGTAAAAAAGAGCGCTTCCTTTATTGCAATTCTCTTCAGATAATATCAAACACTCTCCGGGAACGGATGTCATCGGAATGTCATCGGTTACAGGTTCCTTACCCGGAACGATCACGCCTATATCCGAAAGCACATCGGGCTTCAATAAATATGTTATGCCGAAGACGGCGGTGATCATGATGATCGCCGCAAGAAGGGCGATAAGGACTTTTTGGCTGGTCTTTAGCCTCATTACCGGATAATTATAACATGTCCGGCCTCCCGATATTCCGTGCATAAATAAAAACCCCGTCGTATATCTTCTTTTACGACGGGGTTATGATCCTCTGCTCGAATGCATATCGGCTCACTCCTCTCCGATATCGGAGATGAAGTAACGGATATATTCCGCAGGGTCCGAAGGAGTCTCAGTCTTTGACCTGTGCCACCAAAGACTTGGATAGAAAAGGAAATTATAATCCTTGTCGAATATTCCCGGCATTCTCGGGGCTTCGGTGATCTCGGCCTCCAATATCACCTCTCCTTCGCTTACCTTTCCATCCTCGTGGACACGCCTCCATCCGGAAACATCCACAAAAAGGCTTTTGTCTTTGATCTCGCTTTCAGCGGACATCATTTCCACCGACCAATCGGAACGCTTCGTGATAACGAGCATTTTTATGCTCTCTCCTGCCGGTGTCGGATGTTCGAACTCGAACACATATCCCGTGATCGGCGATCTTACTTCGATGTTTCCCGCAGGAAGCGTAAAGCCCACACCGGAACCTTCCCGACCGTCTTTGTATGATATGCGATTGGCATATTTCCACATGTCCTCGGAAAGCACACACGGAAGGTCGACATCGGTTAGACGATTCTCGCTCTCGATATCTGTCGTTTTCTGCGCCTCTGCCTCGGTTATAACGGGATCATCGGCAATCGGCCGACTATCGGTCGTTTGCGTGGCGGATGGAATGGTCGACTCCGATTTTTCGGTCGTCTCCGGACCCCATCTGAATGAACCCACCTCGAATGTAGCCCCGAAGAACATCACGCATACGGAGATAAAGATGGCGACCACCGTTACGGATGTCACCGCCACGACCAATGCGAATCTGAACAGGCTCTTTCCCACATATTCCTCGATCTTATCCTTTAAGTTCAAGATAAAGACCTCCTTTCAATATTATTTTTTCCGTTATTTAAAACGGTCCTGTTTTCTACATAACACAACTTGAACAGAAAGTCAATGAGATGGAGATTAAAAAAGAGGGCCCTTAAGCCCTCGTCTGTCTACTGCGTGATCAATTCTTCGATATCACACATAAGGTCCATCACTTCTTTCTGATAGCCCCTCTTCTCTGAATTGTAACTTAAAAGTTTTTCATAGACGCTCTTATCCTTGTAATAGGATTCCGTTTTGGGATTACTTCCGGCAAGATTCCATGCGATCTTCTCTATTGCCTGTTCGATACTGTCGAACGATACCCTTCCCCATCCGAACGGATTGTTCTTTCGGAACATGTCCTTCCCGGCGCTCGATTCTTGTATCGCTATCGCCGGAAGCATACGCCAGTCGATGCCGTTCTTGATTGCCTCCCTGACGAATATCGTTCCGTAACCGTAGAGCGGACCTCCATAATCTTTATAAAAGGCGTCTATGGCCGATGCGGCCTTGATGTCGGAATATTCCGCAAGGATAAGTACTTCGTCCTTTTCGACGAGCGGCTTTCTAGTATCCGTTCCGCGCGAAGATTTATCGATCGGAACATTTCTTGATACCGGACCATGGTCTCCTTCGGCCTGTTCCGTCTGATGGATCATCGATCCGAGTGGCCGATCTTCTTCTTTTTCGATAACGATGTCCAAAGACTCGTGCTCGATGATCGGCAGAACGGATGCTTCGGCAAGAGATATGATCTCCATATTCATCGGCATATCATCCATCCGCGCATCTCCACCCCGGAGAGTAAAAACCAAAACGGCCGCAAGTGCGACAAGAACGATCTGATTTCTTTTCAATTCAATTCCTCCTTTATCTGATTTTTAAAGACCGGGCAAACAAGCCTTATGGAGGAACCGTAACATCTCACGATGATATGTCAAGCGCCGAGCAAGGATTTGAGCTCTTTCTCCCCTATTATCCTTATGCCGAGCTTTACGGCTTTATCATATTTCGATCCGGGATCATCTCCCGAAACAACATAGTCGGTCAACGAACTGACCGATTCCGATATATCTCCCCCCGCAGCCCTTATTGCATCCTTCGCCTCATTCCTCGTCATCGAAGGCATCGTCCCCGTGATGACGAATGTCTTCCCTGAAAGCGTCCCCGTCTTTGCCTTACCTTCAGCCTCGGCGGTAACACCGGCATCATCAAGATCGTCGATAAGCTTTTTATTCTTATTATCCGAGAACCATTCCGTTATGCTCTCCGCCACCTTCGGTCCGATATCAGGCAATGTCGTCAGTTCTTCCACGGTCTTGTTCTCGAATAAGGAGAAGATGGCCTTCGGAGAAATTTTCCCCTTTCCAAAAATGGAGGCAAGCGTCCTTGCCGTCTCTTCACCCACATGCGTTATCCCGAGAGAATATATGAACCTGGAAAGAGGAACATGTTTCTTCGCCCCTATCTCCCTGATCAGATTTTCCGCCGATCTTTCCCCGAATCCCGGAAGCGCGACTATATCTCCCTTTTCCAAAATGAATATATCGGCCGCATCGGATATAAGCCCCTCATCCATGAACCGCTCAAGTATTTTCGGACCCATTCCTTCTATATCAAAAGCCCCCTTCGCGACAAAATGACGCAACGCCTCTTTATGTTTCGCCCCGCAATTTTTATTAGAACATTTCAAAAAAACACCGTCACGCACGGTCGGCGCTCCATCAACGGGACATTTGTCCGGAGCCTTCAATTTCTTTTCCTTTCCCGTCCGCAGGTTCGGTAACACGGCGGTTATCTGCGGTATCACATCTCCGGCGCGGCTCACGACAGCCGTATCTCCGATACGCAGATCAAGCCTTTCTATCTGGTCCATGTTGTGCAATGTCGCATGGGTCACGGTCACTCCTCCGACATCGATCGGGTCCATTATCGCGACGGGAGTGAGTATACCCGTCCTTCCCACCTGAAAACGCACATCGCGCACTATGGTCGTCACTTCTTTCGGGGAAAACTTATATGCGATAGCCGCCCTCGGAGCCTTTCCGACAACGCCCGCTTTTTCATACAAATTATTGTCGTTCAGTATGACGACCACTCCGTCTATCTCGTATTCAAGTTCTTCTCTTCTTTTTTCATTTCCCCAATTGTCCCTGAATTTGAACACCTCCTCCATCGAGCGACATAACTTGTTGTGCTTATTGGTCTTGAACCCCCAAGACGAAAGCATCTCGTGCTCTTCCTCATGTCCTTCGGTATCGGCTCCGATGACTATGTCATACTCGAACGAATCCAGTTTTCTGGATGCCGTTATCTTCGGGTCCAGTTGACGAAGTGAACCGGCCGCGACATTCCTCGGATTGGCGAACTCCTTTCCTCCTTTCTTGCGCTGATCGCTGTTCAACCTTTCAAATTCTTTCTTGGTAAGGAATACTTCTCCGCGAACAACAAGTCTGGATGGAACAGGAAGATCGGATGAAGATCGAAGTGTTAGAGGTATGGCGTCGATCGTCCTTACATTCTGTGTTATATCCTCTCCCACCTGTCCGTCACCTCTCGTCGAAGCCTGCACGAGTTCTCCGTTCTCATAGACCAACTCCAAGGCCAACCCGTCTATCTTCAGCTCGCAGTAGAACTCCGGTTCAACCTTTCGTTCCAAATAGTTCTCAAGACGGGAAAACCACGCTGTCATATCCTCTTCGGAAAAAGCATCATTGAAAGACACCATCGGCTTTTCATGCCGAATCTTGTTGAATTCCTTAAGAGGCTCCCCGCCGATCCTCTGTGTCGGAGAATCTGGAGTGATAAGGTCGGGATACAACATCTCGAGGTCGAAAAGCTCCTTCTTAAGCGAATCGAGGGCCGCATCAGAAATAAGCGAAATATCCTCCACATGGTACGCATGCCGGTATTTCTCTATCTCCTTCTTCAGTTTTCCGATACGCTCCTCAGCCTCCTCCCTGGTCATAGTATGGGTAAATTATACTATTCATAGGTCAACTCGGTCGATATGTTCAGCTTGACCGAAGAGTCGCAAAGTAGCAGTCTTAAAATGTTAACTTGTTCATTAATATGAAAAGGAGGGATATCTGTGCTAAATGCGATAAAAAAGGCTTTTTTAGTCATCTTCGCTGCATCATTGATCTTCACAATATCATCATGTTCAGGCTCCGCAAAAGAATTTTTACCTCCGGAAACGGTCACTGAGCAAGCAACGCCGAAGACGACAATAACCGAAGAAGCAACAGAACAGGATACAACCCTGATAGATACGATGTTGGTCGAAGCATCCACTACACCGCTCACGACAGTCTCAGCACCACTTGAGCCACTGACTGAACCGACGCCTCAAACCGTTAAACCGAAACCGACAATGACCGAGCAAACGGAGATCATTCCGGAAAAGCCCCCTGAATTACCGAAAGAAGCCACTCAGTCCACAACCTCAATGCAGTCAACCGCCGAGTCGGAAGAAAAAATCGTTCCCGCAAAGATAATTTCCCATGGAAATAAAGATTCGGTAAAGGTGGCTCTTACACTGGACGATGCATGGGACCTTGATCTGGTAAGAAAAGCTATCGATGTCCTGACGGAAAAGCAGGTCAAGGCATCATTTTTCCCGGTCGGATCCGCGATAGCAAAAGGTCCGGAACTATGGAGAGAAGCCGTAGAGAAGGGATTTGAACTAGGTAATCACACATACAGTCATGCGTATGTCGACGGACTTTCCGAAAAGAACATCAAAGCCGAACTAGATAAATGGCAGAATGCAGTAGATAAGGCACTGGGAGAGCATTATGATACCAAATATTTTCGTCCGCCCGGAATGCACGGATTTACATCCGATGTCGGCCGCAAAAAATACGGGGGCATTATCACCGGTTATGGCCTCACTACAATTCTTTGGGGAGATCATGTCGACACCTACTACGATATATACCGAAAGCAAGGAACAAAGGTCGACCCAAAAATGGTTGCTGAATATATAGCGGGCAATTGCAAAGGAGGAGAGATAATACTGATGCATTTCGTAAGACCCGATGTGGAAGCCCTGTCTATGATATGCGATAAACTGAAGGAAAAAGGATTGGAGATGGTGACGATCTCCGAGCTGATCGAAAATTAAGCTCTTTAACGAAAACCCCCGCTAATATTGCGGGGGTTTTATTTTTATTTTTTACAGCGACTTCATCGCCGCCATCATGCTTCCCATCGCGCGGGAGAACACATCGAGGAGTGAAGGTGATTTTTCCTGCAGATAAGGCTCGAATACTTTCATTTCGAATGACCTTAAAGTGGATTCGTTATAACACGAGCAACTATCCGCCGGACTGTTGCCGCATAGTGTTTGATCGTTGTTGCGACATTGCAGTTCGTAGGTTGTGGTTCGCTGCGGGGAAAGATCGTTTATCGGGCCGGTGATACCCAAGCCGTTTACGACACCTCTCACGACGGTTGTCAGTGTGGCGTGGGTCCACCCCCTGCCGTCCCCTCCCGACAACATCGAAGGAGTGCACTTCGGCACGGTCGAGACTCCTGATGACGGAACAAGAACATCCCACAGGATATCGAACACCTGATTCAATAGTATCTGCGGCTTCGAAGGTTCGAATCGGGTTATGCTCGGCTGCTGCATGAAGCGCACCTGCTGTGAATCTGAATCAGATGATGAACAGACGGTTTGCGAGGAGACGGATTGGTTTTCCGCATGATAGCGACAATCCCAGTCGATACAATCTCCATCATAGTTACATATATCCCGACAGTTACAATCCTCTGTTCCTCCCGGACAAGTTCTTGCACCTATCGGGGGATATACCCAACCG
>Ga0265297_10001471_pt1 | contig 55043 bp, 49 predicted proteins | sample Munlanlwell13791_FD_192502 | JGI IMG/M metagenome (GOLD analysis project Ga0265297, IMG submission 192502) | Leachate microbial communities from a municipal landfill in Southern Ontario, Canada - Leachate well 137-91 | ecosystem: Engineered > Solid waste > Landfill > Unclassified | place...
TTGAAGAAATCACTTCATTTATCCTCTGCTCAGAAATATCCCAATAGGTATATATCCACCAAGGGTCTCTTGGTAAAATTGTAATACGGTTATCCGAATACCTAAGCGGCAGGCTATAGCGGTTATTATCCGCAACCGGCTCCTGGACTGCTGTGAATTTTACTTTTTCTATCTCTACGGATTCTTTCTCCGCCTGGAGAGAATAAACTGGCGGCTGGATGGGTTCTTCTTTTGCGGAGGAGATTTTTTTCTTGGTTATTTTGGAAATTATGCGTTTAATTACCGGTTTCTTGATTCTTTTTTTTATCTCTTTTGTTTTTTTAGATGTTTTTGGGGACATCTTACGCATAAAATACCTCCTCTTGAGTGAAAAAATTTTACCACCCATATATTTGCCTGTCAACAACTTAAAATACAGGCCACAAATACAGGCTAATTAACCTTGAAAAGTTATGTTTTTGGGTGTTTAAGCAAGCTGATTTTTGCCTGCAAGGCGCCCATGGGGCACACTGCGCACCAGGTTCTTTCGTTCAGCGGAACACCCAAAATAACAGCAATTACTGTAGTAATTATACACATTCTTACAAAAACAAAACCTATCGCGACTGGGCTCTTAGGAGAAAGCACAAGTTGAAGAATAAAAAAAACAATGAAAGCTGTAAAAAAAATCCATTTAAACCAAGTGTTAAAGAAAACTTTTGGTATTTTATTACGCAGGCTAAATCTGCTTAATACCAAATCCAGGAATGCCCCTCTAGGGCAAAGATGCGAACACCAAAACCTGCCCTTAAAATAAGAGAGGGTGAGGAAAAACAACATCATGAAAAAAACTATATAGCCTAACAGGGGGGAAAAAATCCCTCCTATAATTATAATGGGCAGGAACCAAAGCATTATTGATTGAACTATTATTTTTTTATCCATAGCTTAAAACCACTTACTTGCCGAGCCTTGAAGCAACAGCTGCGATACAATGTAAATCCATTAAGCTCCTGTCTTCCTTACCGCTTTCTATTACTTCGCTTTCTTTCTTTAGGAAATTTTTCTGGTTGGTTTTTTCTTTGATGAGGCTTTCAAATAAATTCTTGCTTTCTTCGCCGCTGCTCAACTCAAAAAGTTTTTTATATAATTTGATAGAGATATCAATTATTTCTAAACCTAGCTTGATTGCCCCTTCAAGCGAGAAACTTTCCGGGTTAATCTTGCAATATTGGCATTTCTGTTCCAACACAAAATTTTCTATGCCTGCCGCTTTCAAATAATCGGTTAGTATTTTAATATTATCTTCGGCTATATCGGAAAATTTTTTAAATTCCGAGCGAATCTTTCCGTCATGCATCAGAGAAAAAAGATGTTTACAGCAGTTGGATAAAGTGTTTTCGGCGTCTATTGCGCTTTCCAACTTTTCTATAAATTCCTGTTTTGAATTATTTTTATTAGAATTTTCGGCCATGGTTATCTTCGTAATTTTTGTTTAATATTTTCCTGCGAAGCATATTTGAAAATATTTGCTTCATTTGACCTGCTCAACTGTCTTAACTTCCGGTATCTCTTCTTTCAGGCGCTGCTCAATACCTAATTTAAGAGTATAGGTGCTCATGGGGCAGCATCCGCAAGCGCCTTTAAGGCGAAGCTTAACTACGCCGTCTTCAGTTACCTCAACAAGTTCAACATCTCCGCCGTCTGCCTGTAAAGCCGGCCTTATTCCTTTTAACGCTTTTTCTACTTTTTCTTTTAGCATATTAAACCTCCCCATAGGCACGAATTGCCGCGAATCAGGAAACGCCATGAATAAAACTATTTTCCATTTGTGAAAATTTCCCGCTTTTGGCGGGGCGTTTTTAATTCTTGGCCATTCGTGTTATCAATAACCAATAAAACTCTCTACATGAACATTTTCTTTTTCGCAGCCTAGGTCAAAACACAAACCTTTCATGGCTGTAACCATTCCAGGGGGGCCGTAAATAAAAATTGTGCGCTTCGGCAAATCAATGGCTTTCGCTTCTATTAAACCTTTGTCTATAAACCCAAATAAGCATGCGTCGTCTTTTGGGGTACAATCGGTTACTGTATAAATTAATTTTATATTTTCATTTATTCCGCACAAAGCATTGAGCTCCTCTCTAAAAGCTATGTCTTCCTCTGTCCTGTTTGAATAAAACACAAGCGCGTTTGTATTAAGCTTTTTATCACATATATATTCTAATATTGAGATAACCGGAGTTATGCCTATGCCGCCTATAAGAAATACGACATTTTTCATTTCCTGTTTAAAAACGACGTTTCCGAGAGGGCCTTGTATTAATATTTCCTCGCCCTTGTTTAAGCTAATAAGTTTATTTGAGAATTTGCTTTCGCTTAGGCGCTTAGTAACTTCTATATACGGCTTTTGCGGCGAGCAGGAAAAGGAAAGGTATTTATTTAAATCTTTATTTTTCCTGTTACCCTCATCAAAAATAAGCTGCAAAAATTGGCCTGGAATAAAATTTATTTTTTCGTCCGGCAAAAAACGAAAACTCATAACGCTGGAAGTCCTTTTTATTTTCTCTATGAATCTCGCTTTTATTTCTTTCATAATCCGCTTGATTTTATGGCCTCTTTTATGAGCTTGGCTGATTTTTGAAGATTCAATATTTCTTCTGGTTCAAGCTTAAGTTTAAGTAGGCCTCTTATTCCTTTTTTACATACAATTGCCGGCACACTCATATAAACATCGCCTGTATCATAATAATCATCCACAAAAGAAGAAACCGGTAAAATGGAATTTTCGTCTTTTAGAATAGAGCTGGTTATTCTGGTAAGTGCCAAACCTATGCCATAAGAAGTTTCTCCTTTCCTTTCAATAACTTCATAGGCAAAATCCCTAACTTCGCTGAATATAGCGGGAAGTGTAATCTTTACGTTACATTCATTGCTGCACATAGGGCAATAATCTCTAAACAATACCCCTCCAATCATCGCACGGCTCCATACTGGAAATTCGCTGTCGCCATGCTCCCCTAATATATAAGCGTGCACGTTACGCGCGTCAATATCACAATGCCTGGATAATAATAGCCTGAGTCTTGCGCTATCTAATACAGTCCCTGAACCTATAACCTCGTTCCATGGTTTTTGAGAAATTTTATAAGCAGCGTAGCTTAACACATCCACAGGATTTGTTACAATAAGAAATATCGCATCTTTTGCATATTCCATTATTTTGGGAATTATATTTTTATATATATCTATATTTTGCTTTGCAAGCTCTAAGCGCGATTGGCCTGGTTTTTGTTTGGCGCCGGCAGTTATAACCACAATATCGGAACCTTTAAGGTCAGGATAATCGCCCGCGATTATGTCAACCGGAGAGACAAACGGCATGCAGCTCGCAAGGTCCATAACTTCGCCCTCTGTCCGTTTCTTGTCAGCATCCAGGATAACTATGGAACGCGCAAGATTAGCCGCCATCAGGCTATAAGCATAACGCATACCCACGTTGCCTGCGCCTATAATTGAAACTTTCGGTTGAAGCATTTTTCTACCATCCTTCTAATCACAGCAAGCCGCCTAGTTTGTAAGATGCATATTATAACGCGGCTCGTAGCAGTGTCAAAGACTTAAAGTTACCCGCAATTGACATTTTTCTACTTTAGGAGCAGGTAAAAATAGCCTTGTTTTATATGGTAAAAAAACACAAAATAAGTTTTTTTTATTAAACAACACTTATTGCTGGCTTAAAACTATAAGTTTGGTAAAATATTATCATGGTCAAATTAAAAAATTTAATTTTTTATCTTCGCGTTAAAAAACTTACGATATCCGCAGCTGAATCCGCAAGCGGCGGCTATCTGTCTTACCTCCTTACAAAAACACCCGGAAGTTCAAAAGTATTTAAAGGCGGGCTTGTAGTGTATTCAGCTCAAAGCAAAAATAAATTGCTACATATCCCAATGCCGCTGCTTAATAAAACCAATGGGGTATCCAAAAATATCTCAATTCTCCTTGCGAAAAGAACAAAGCAATTTTTTAAAACAGATTTGGCGGTTTCTCTGGTGGGTTTCGCATCAAGCCCTGCCCAAAAAGGCATAAAAGTAGGCACGGTATTTATGGCTGTTGCTGGTAAATGTGGTATAACTGCAAAAAAGATTATAATCAGAGGCAACCGGGATTACGTAAGAAAAACAGCAAGTTTTGCCGCAATAGATTTAATCTGCAAAAGAATAGTTTCTGCTCACTAAATCTTTAGCCTAACAACATGCGCTTATTTATCGCAATAGACATTCCGGGCGACTTAAAAGAAAATTTGTCCCGCCTTTCTATTAAATTTAAAAAATGCGGCCTTGATGCAAAATGGGTTAATACCTCAAATATTCATATGACTTTAAAATTTCTGGGGGAAGTTCAGGAAGAACAAATAGATAAAATTAAAGGCATAATAATGGCGATAGCCGGAAATTTTAGTAGGTTGGAACTAAGTGTGGGTAATTTCGGTTTTTTTCCTAATGAAAATTCTCCGAGAGTGTTTTTTATATCAACGGATAAAGAAGAAATACTGAAGGAGATGTCGTTGCAACTTGAAGATAAACTTGAGGCTCTTGGTTTTCCCAAAGAAGGGCGCTTCAAGCCTCATCTTACTATTGCCAGGATACGCAGCAAGAAAAATATTGATTGCCTTAAAAACGAGATAAAAGATGCGGCTACTAAAGCCAAATTTGCAGTCAATGAAATAATTCTTTTTAAAAGCCTGCTAACGTCTGCCGGCCCTATTTATGAAAAAGTATTCTGCGCGGAATTAAAGCAGGAAACTTCCTCTATCTGACGAATAATCTTACTATCTGCAATGCAACCAAAGAGTAAAATCCAGCCATTAAATCATCGCCTACAACGCCTGTAGCGCCCTTAAGGCGTTCTATCTTATCTATAGGCGGGATTTTAAAAGCGTCAAACACGCGGAAAAGTATAAAGGCACAAACAACAAATTTTATATCGTAAGGAACAAATAAAAGAGCCAAAAGCATACCGGAAAAATCATCTATGACTATTTTTTTGCTGTCTTTTTCTTCAAAAATTTTTTCTGCGCGGCCGGCGACCAGAAAAGAAAGCCAAATTGAGATAGCGGTAAAAATTATAAAATATACCCTTACTTTTATCAGCAGAAAAGCAATAACCGCTGCAACAGATGCAAGAGTTCCGCTTAGAAGCGGCGCATAGCCTATGCCAAAAAGCGTAGCTATAACTACGCACGATTCATCAACTATAGGTATTTTCTTCATGGTTTTAGCAGGGCTAAATATAATCTAACCCCTTAACTTTTTACTAGAATGTTTTGATAGAACGCCGGTTTATCCAGAAATAATACACGCCCGAGAAAAGAGTAATAAAAACAACATACCACATTATTATATGTGTTACTTTACCGTAGAGGAAAATAACAAATTGGTTTTGCGGGAATTTTTTAAATAACAAAAGAGATAGAAAAATAACAACTATTCCTATAATCTGCGAAACCGTTTTATGTTTGCCCCAACGCTTAGCTTCAAGCACTTCACCTCTATTTAATATATAAAGCCTCAGGCCAGTAATGATAAACTCCCTAAGCATAATAACGCTTACCATCCAGGCATTTACTACTACTTTAAGCTGTAAAAATGCGAGGAAAACCCCGATAATCAAAATCTTATCGGCAATCGGGTCAAGAAGTTTGCCTAAATCAGTAACAAGATTATTTCTCCGCGCAAATATTCCATCCAATAAATCAGTCAAGGATGCGAAGATAAAAATTATAAAAGCGGTAAGTATTGAATTGAAGCTGTTGCCCAATATAAAGCCTATACATATAAATGCCAGTATTATGCGCAGGAATGTTAAGTAATTTGCTATATTCATGTTTTATACGCAGATTAACGCAGATAGGAAATCATAGATGGGCATAGGGTTTTTATCTGTGATAATCCGCTTAAAAATCTGCGATCATCTGTGTTATATTCCAACCAAATCATAATCATAGCTATCAATTATTTTTGCTTTGTAAAAATTCCCTACTCTAAGATTATCTTTTTTTAAGAATACGACTCCGTCAACTTCATAAGCATCAAATTGCGTCCGTCCCACAAAAATATCATTATCTTTTTCTTCAACCAAAACATTCAATTCTTTATCTATAAACCGCTTATTAGCCTGACAGGAAATATCCCGCTGCAAACTCATGATATCATCAAAACGGCTTTGCTTTACTTTATTATGCACCTGCGGCGTAAGATTAAACGCGGGTGTCTCTTCCTCCCGGGAATACATAAACGCACCCAGCCGTTCAAATTTTATTTTTTCAAGAAAGTTTAAGAGCTCGTCAGCCTCTTCGCTTGTTTCTGTGGGAAATCCCGATATAACCGATGTCCTGATTGTGCAACCTTTGATGTTTTTTCTTATTTTTTTAATAAGGGAGATTATTTGTTTTTTCGTAACCCCCCTATTCATCAGTTTTAAAATTCTATCATTTATGTGTTGTATAGGCAAATCAATATATTTGCATATTCTTTCTTCGTTGGCAATTATATCTATTATTTTGTCACTTAAGTGGCGCGGATGAGTGTAAAGAAGCCTTATCCAGGTTATGTTTTTTGACGCCTTAAGTATGGCTCTAAGCAAAGAAGACAAATCGTCTTTTGTTTTTAAGTCTCTGCCCCAGCTGGTTATATCCTGGCCTATAATATTTAGTTCTTTTATGCCTTTCTTATCAAGGAATTTAACTTCGCGTATAACTTCTTCTTTTGATTTACTTCTCAAGTTTCCCTTTATAAGAGGTATTGCGCAATAACTGCACTTATTAAGGCAGCCTTCGCATATTTTTAAAAAATCAAGGTGCGCTGGTATTATTTTTTTATGCCGCATTTCACCTTGCGGAAATTCTTCCCTGCCCCACCACTTATCAACCTCCGGGAAAGATTCCTTCAGTTTATCGCTGTAGCGCTCAACAAGACAGCCAAAAACAAACAGATGTTTAACTTTGCCTTCCTGTTTAAGTTTTACTGCCTGTCTGATAAACTCTATAGATTCTTTTTTCGCGCTATCAATAAAGCCGCACGTATTTACGAGAAGCGTATCGCAGGATTTGAAATTATCTTTGCCTGTAGAAAAAATATTTTCCTGGTTGAAAAAATTATAGCCCTTGGCAGCAAACCTGCTAAGAACTGTTTCTGAATCATAAGTATTCCTGAAACAGCCGAGAGAAACAATTGATAAATTTTTTTTCTTCATGTTTTTTTTTAGGTACGGATTACCACGAAGAGGAAACGAATTGCCACGAATGAATCATTTCCTATTCGCGGATATTCGCTTTGCCGGTTGTAGTCATTTATGTTTTATTTAACTATAGATATACCGGACGAGTTTACTTTAAGGCTTTTTATTGATTTTGACGAGGAGGTTAAGGATGGCAAAGATTTTCCGTTTACCTCAAGGTATACGGCACTGCCATCACTTATCTTGAATTCTATTTCACGATTGCCCTTCCAGCTTTCGGACATTCCCCTTTTAAGCAGTCCCTCAAAAAGAACCTTTCCGTCAACTTTAGCTCTTACGAAACAGTCTTTTTTTGCAGTAAGCGAAGCTTTAACCCCGCTACGTATATTTTTTGAAACCGCCGGAATTTTTACAATTCTCTGTTCTGTCTTTTTTGCTGGTTTTTTCAAATTTTTTGCAAAGTTTTTTGAAAAAAACCGAACCGCACCTGTCACTCCCCATAAAATAAATATCAGCGCTACTAAATAAAAAATGATTTTTTTAATTCTGGGAGGTATTGGTTTAAGCTTTAGTTTGGGTTTAATCTTGTCTTGCGCCTTTTCTTTTTCCTTCACAGGCGGCCTTTGGTTTATATTCGGCTGGCTAAGGCCAATTTTGTCCAATGCATCTTCTACGCTTACTCCGAGAAAAGATGCGTATATTCTTACGTAACCCTTAAGATAAGCCCTGCTTATATTGCTTAAAGCGCAGGATTCTATATCTCTTATTACGGATGGATAAAGTTTGGTTTTTTCAACAACCTCTTCAAGCGAGAGGCCAAGAGTATTTCTTTTCTGCTTAAGCTCTGTGCAAAGTTCTTCTATCGTCATACAGCACCTTTCTCTTTTAAAAATTCTTCCGGGTCAACCAAAATTTCTCTTGCTTTACTTCCGCAAAACGGGCCCACTATTCCCTGCTGTTCCATTAAATCAAGCAACCTTGCTGCACGGGTATAGCCCACGCGAAGCCTTCTTTGCAAAATTGACGCAGAGGCTTGCCTTGCCTGCAATATTGTTTTAACTGCCTCTCCTAATAATTCATCAGACTGAATATTCATTGCAGCTTTTTTCTCGCCTTCTAAAATACCTGCCTCATAGACAGGCCCGCCCTGGGTTTTTATAAAGCTGATAAGGTTATTGATATCTTCATCATCAATAAGAGAGCCCTGCGCGCGAATAAGCTTAGGGGCTCCGGGCTTTAAAAATAAAAGGTCACCTTTGCCCAGAAGTTTTTCTGCGCCCATAACATCAAGCACGGTTCGCGAGTCAACTTTGGAAGAGACTTTAAAAGAAATACGTGCCGGGAAATTTGCTTTAATTACTCCGGTTATAACATCAACCGACGGCCTTTGCGTTGCCAGGATAAGATGGATACCAACCGCCCTTGAAAGCTGCGCAAGTCGCTGTATGGAAACTTCTATACTCTCTTTTGCTACTATCATTAAATCTGCCAATTCATCAACTATTATTATTATAAAAGGCATTTTCTTGCCGAGCTTGTTGTATGCATCAATATTCCTTGCGCCCTCAGCAGCAAGAAGGTGATAGCGGCGCTCCATTTCTTCAACAGCCCAGTTCAAAGTAACAAATGCTTTCTTTGATTCGTAGATAATAGGGTGCAAAAGATGCGGTATGCCGGCGAACGGAGCAAGCTCAACCATTTTTGGGTCAACAAGAATAAATTTTACTTCGTCAGGCTTTGCTTTGAACAAAATTGAGGTAATTATTGTATTAACGCAGACTGTTTTTCCGGAACCGGTTGTGCCGGCTATCAAAAGATGCGGCATTTCTTTTAAATCAGCAATCACGGGATTTCCCGAAACGTCTTTTCCTATAGTTAAAGTTAATTTTGAAGCAGAGTCGGAAAATATTTTTTCCTCAAGAATTTCTCTTAAATAAACCAGGTGTTTTTTCTCATTGGGAACCTCAACGCCAACAGTACCTCTTCCTGGTATTGGCGCAACGACCCTTACTGAAGATGACTTCATAGAAAGCGCTATATCATCGGAAAGCGCCGATATTTTTGTAATTTTAACGCCCGGGGAAGGCTCTAATTCATACATCGTTACAACCGGGCCTTTCTGGACGCTTACTACTTTCGCCTCAACACCGAAATCAGAAAGTGTTTCTTCAAGATTTTTGATACTTGCTTCTATATCTTCTTTTACCTCGCGGTAATCAAGCGAAGGCGGCACTTTTAAAAGTCCCAAAGTCGGCAACTTGTAGGTTTTTGAGTCAAATACTTTTGTGTTGTCGGCGTTAAGCCCGTCTATCTGTTTTTTTATTTCTTCCTTATTAACAAGTTTTTCATTATCTATCTTATTTGACTGTGGCTGATTTATTTTCGGAGTATAAACTTTTATTTCCGGCTTTATTACCGGCTTTGCTTTTATTTCAGCTTTTTTTTCTTCTTCTTCGGCCTGCTTAATTTCGGCTATTTTTAATTTCTTTTTTCTGGCAATCATAAAATCGCCGCTAGTTTCAATTTTAACGCTTCTTCGTTCAGCTATAAAATTGTTAAGGCTTAAGGTAACAAACTTCATACCTTTAAAAATATCTACGAAGAAAAAACCAAAAAATAAAATACTCATTATAATGAGAATTAAGCTAAGCACAATCAAAGAGCCGGAAAAACCAAGGTAACTTTCAAAAAAACCAGACAAATAAAATCCGATAACGCCGTCTGAATATTCCCACCCTGTGCCTGCTTTTGCAAACAACAAGCCCATGAAAGCAGAAAGCGAAGTGATAAATATTAAGGCAGAAATTACGTCAATGGTTTTGCTTTTACTTATGCCGTAAAAACGCAAAATTCCTATCTTGGCGAATCCAAGGCATAGAAAACAAAAGGGAATAAAATAAGATGCTCTTCCGAATAGAAATCTTAAAGCAAAAGCAAAATATGCTCCGGCTAGTCCGATAATATTGTGTGTTTCCTGAGACTTAGGCTGGCTTAAAAACGTTATATCTTTTGAGGTATACGAGAAAAGGCTTAAAACTAAAACTATCCCTAAAGCTATGAATATTGAGGCATATATTAAAGCGCTATTTTTTAAAAAGTCGGGGGGTCGCTTCATTGCGCTTGTTTTATACTAAGATTAATACGGCCTTGGGAATCAATGCCTATTATCTTTACTTTTACGACATCTCCTTCTTTCAAAACATCGCTAACATCTTTTACGTAAGAATCGGAAATTTCTGAAACATGCACAAGGCCCTGTTTGCCGGGAACAATCTCGCAAAAAGCCCCGAAGTTGGTAATTCTTGTAACCTTGCCTTCAAATATTTCTCCAACTTCTATGTCTTTAACCATATTCATAATTTGTTTGGCTGCTCTTTCCAAATTTTCCACATCCATGGCAACAACAGAAACCGTTGCTGTTTCATCGTCAATATCTATGATAACATTATATTCGCTGGTAAGCTTTCTGATAAATTTTCCTCCCGGCCCGATTACGCTGCCTATCCTGTCCGGGTCTATCTTGAATGATTTTATTTTAGGCGCATATTTTGAAACGATTTCTCTGGGAAGCGAAAGCGCTGTGTTCATTTTTTCTAAAATAAAAAATCTTGCTTCTTTGGCCTGGGCCAACGCTTCTTCAACCATCTTATAAGTTAATCCGCCTATTTTAATATCTAATTGTATCGCTGTTATGCCATTCTTTGTTCCGGCAACTTTAAAATCCATATCGCCGTAATGGTCTTCAACTCCCGCAATATCTGTAAGAATTTTATATTCCTCGCCTTCCGTAATAAGCCCTAAAGCAATTCCTGCAACCGGCGCTTTTATCGGCACGCCTGCATCCATCAAAGAAAGAGAAGATGCGCACACTGTCGCCATGCTTGATGAACCGTTTGATTCCAGAATTTCAGAAACTACCCTAACAGTATAGGGAAATTCTTCTTTCGAGGGCAGCACCGGAGTGAGCGCTTTTTCTGCTAAAGCGCCGTGGCCGATATCTCTTCGCGATGGGCCGCGCAAAGGTTTTATTTCTCCAACGCTAAAAGGAGGAAAACTATAGTGCAACATAAAACGCTTACTTTTCCTTCCTTCAAGCGCCTCAATAAATTGTTCGTCAGAGCTTGTACCAAGAGTAGTAGTTGATAAAGACTGCGTTTGTCCGCGAGTAAAAAGAGCTGAGCCATGGGTACAAGGAAGAACTCCCACTTTACAATCTATGCTTCTTATCTCTTTTAAAGAGCGGCCATCCGGACGTTTATTTTCTTCAACAATCTTTTTGCGCACAAATTCTTCCTCCAGCGCAAAAAATACTTCTTTTACTTTTGCACAATCTGTTTCCGGTTTTTCTTTAACAAGCTCTTCGCAAACAGAAGCAAGAATCGCATCCAGCTTTGCCTCTCTTTCTTCCTTCTTTGCTATCCCGTAAACACTTTCCAATTCTTTTAGAATCTTATCTTTCAAGGAATTATATAAGTCGTTATCCATGTCGTGGATAAGAACATCTTTTTTCTTTTTGCCTACATTTTGCTTAAGATTTTTCTGGAAATTGACTATTTCTCTTATAAAAGGATGGGCAAATTTTATCGCCTCAAGCGTTTGCGCTTCATCTACCTCGCAAAGACCGCCTTCAAGCATTACAATATCGTCCTCAGTCCCCACCACAACAAGGTCCATAACAGATTTCTCTCTTTCTTCGTAGTTGGGGTTAAGCACAAAGCCATCTTCTACCTTGCCTACCCTTACTGCGCCTATCGGGTTATAAAATGGTATGTCCGAGATAAAAAGCGCGCAACTGGCGGCATTAATAGCAAAAATATCAGAGTCATTTTTACCGTCACTGGATAAAACCATTGCCACTATCTGGACTTCATTAGTGAGGCCTTTTGGAAAAAGCGGCCGAAGCGGCCTGTCTATAAGACGAGCGGTGAGTATCTCTTCGTCTTTGGGGCGGCCTTCGCGTTTAATAAATCCGCCGGGTATTTTACCCATAGCGTAAGTTTTTTCCTGGTATTCTACGGTAAGAGGCAGGAAGCCATCTGTTTCTTTTGGTTCTTTGGACATACAAACAGTTGCAAGCACGACAGTTTCGCCGTATGAAACGACAACAGCACCGTTTGCCTGTTTAGCCCAATCTCCAGTAGAAAATGTTAGGGAATTTTTTCCCAAATTAGGAAGGGAAACCGAAAAGCCCATTTTATTTAAGGTTAAGCTCCTTTGCGACCGTGTTATACCCTTGAGGATCCTTTCTTTTGAGATAATTAAGAAGGCGGCGGCGTCTTCCTACAAGCATAAGCAGGCCGCGGCGTGAATGGAAGTCTTTCTTGTGTTTTTTTAAGTGGTCTGTCAAATAATTAATTCTTTCGGTAAGCAGCGCCACCTGCACAGAAGCGGAGCCGGTATCCTGAGCATGCTCCTTAAATTTCTCAATCAGTTTTTTCTTTTTATTCTTTGCCAACATAATAATATAATACCTTTTTCTTGTTTTTCTGTCAACCCTTGGATTTTCTGTTAAAAAAGGGAAGGCAAGCTTGTCTGCCGGAGCCGTTTAGCGTAGGCAGAAACTTTTAGCTAAAGGAATTATAGCAGAAATTCCGGTTTGGGTCAATTAGTTTTTTTAACTGGAATTTTCCCATTTTTGAAATCTTAAGCACGGATTCAGGCGGATAGGCGCGGATTCATGCGGATAAGTATAGGGTTTTTTATCCGCTATAATCCGTTTGCATCCGTCATTAGATTTTCATTTTCGTTAGCGATTGGTTTACAAATAGTTACGCAAAAATACCCCTAAATTTTGGGTAATGTCCGGGTTTTTTAAGGCACAAGGAGACAGGGAAAATAATGTATACCTTTATTCAGCTATGCGCATACGCCATCGCCCTTAAGCTTGTCCTTTGCTGTATTGCGAAAGCTGCCTTATTCTCTTTAGCATATTAGGATGAGTGCTTAATAATTCCATTGCCCTATCAGCGAAACTAAGCTTTATCTCCTTTTCTGCCAGGCTACGCAGCTCGTAAGAATCAATTGCACCGCTTCTATCCAAATCAAGCTCGGCTAAATCTGCTATTTCTTTTCTGGCCCTTGATAAATCATTAAGAAAAAAAGCCTTTAACCCTTCTATCTGCTTTAAATCCTCTTTTGGGGTTCTAGCCGCTCCATAAACAAGCTTATATAAGGCGGTCGCCATAGTTGAGGGCGAATTGCCCAAGGCTATTGAACCTTTATCTGCGAAATACTCTCTTATGCGGGAAGCGTAAAGCACCAAAAGGTTAGTTATGAAATAAAATAAAAATGCGGCAATGCCTATTAAGGCCGCGTAATTACCGCCTTCCTCGCGCCTTCGCGAATAAGAGCCATAAAAAGTAAATTGCCAGAACAAGCGGTATAGAAGAAGAGGTATAACCGAAAGCAGGGTAATAAAAAGAACGTCTCTGTTTTTAAGATGAGACATTTCGTGCCCGATTACTGCCTTTAATTCATCTTTGTCCAGTAAATCCATAATGCCTTTTGTAACACATATGCGCCCGTCTTTTATGCCTCTACCGAAAGCAAAAGCATTGGGCACATTTATGTAGGAAATTCCTATTTTGGGAGTTTTGATATTTGCGCGGGATGCCAGGCTTTCAACCATTTCAAAAAGCCAGGGCGCTTCTTCTTTTTTTATATATTTAACGCGCATTGACATTTCTACTATTTTCGGCCCTATCAGGTATTGCACAAAAATCATGCCCGCAGCCAGCAAAATTTGCGGTAAAAACCCTGTTACGCCTATGTAATACAAAACAAGCGAACCAATAGCGTATAAAATTGCAAAAAGTATTATCACCAGAATTGACATTCGCAGCCGTAAGCTAAACATCTTGACCTCCTTCTGTAAAGCTGAACTGGATACTAGATGCTCGATGCTAGATACTCGTAAAATTCTTATGGTATCAATTAGAACGAGGATCTAACATCTAGGATCGAGGATCTAACTTTAGATTTACTTAGCGGTTTCTTCCGTCTTTGAATCTTTATCAAACTCTTTAACAATCTTACGCACTTCAAGTTCAGTTTCTTCAATCTTTTCGCGGCAAAGCTTAATAAGCTCAACCGCTCTTTTTACGCGGACAGTCAACTCGTCAACATCCACTCTTTCAGATTCCAAATCTTCCAGAATGTTATTTAATTCGCTGACGGCCTCGCTATATTTAATCGCTTTTTTGCTCATTTTCTTTTTGCTTATCTTTTACAAACGAAGTTATATCGCCATCGTAAAGGACGGTCTTTATAATATCATTTTCGTTTATGCCGTCAATAGATTTTATAGGCTTTGAATCTTTGAATGTTATGGAATAGCCCCGTTTTAAAACATTTTTAGGGTCAAGCAGCCGTACTTTGCTTTCTCTGTTTTTCATATCGTCATGCAGGCCAGATAAAAATGTATTTAGTTTTAATTTAAAAATATCACGGCTTCCTGAAAGCTCCTGCCTGCGCATGCTTAAAAGCTTTTTTGTGAAGTTATTAATATTGGCTTTTTTGGAAGAAAGTTCTTCCTTGTGAAGCTGAAAATACCTGATAGACGCAGAATCTGTTTTTGCTGTTATCATCCCAAGTTCTTTTTTGGTATTGTTAATGAAATCTTTTACGCCCGAACCCAGTCTTTGCTCAATATTTTCCAGGGAATTAATAAATTCTCTCACTCTTTCAATAATAAACTGGGCTCCTTTTGTCGGGGTTTTAACGAAAGTATGCGCAACCATATCGGTGATACTTGTATTTATTTCGTGGCCTATGGCGGATATTACGGGAAATTTCAGCATTGCTATGCTTTCTGCAATTTTTTTATTATCAAACCAGCTCAGGTCTGCTGTTGAGCCTCCTCCTCTTGCAATCATAATTATGTCTAGTTCATCCGCTGAGAGATTATTAAAGAAATTAAGCGCGGCTGTTACATCCGTCTCAACTAATTTGCCTTGCATATAACAACTGTATATAAATATTTTAAATCCGTATTTGCTTTTTTTGAATTCATCAAGCACGTCGTAGTATGCAGCAGAGTCAGGCGCAGTTATAAGGCCCACCCTTAAAGGAATCTGCGGCAGCGCTATAAGCTTGTTGCGCTCAAGCAATCCTTTTGCCTTTAATTCTTCAATTATCTTTTGCCTGCTTTGGGCCATTTTGCCCAATGTATAAACAGTATCTATATCAAAAACAGTCAGGCTGAATTTGCCGGTCTTTACATATAAATCAACCCTACAAAGCAATTTCACTTCAATATCTTTCTTTAATTCAAAAGCCCCGTTTGTTTCTTTTATCCGCTTCATTATCTGCGGTTTTACGTTTTCAAAAATAACGGCATTCGCCTGCGCCATTATTTCATTAGCTTCCGGGTGCTTTTGCACAAGATTTAAATTAATGGTTCCCCTGTCGCGCAAATCCTGTATCTCTCCGCAAACCCACACGTAATCAGAGAACTCCGTGCGGATGAGCTTTTTAACGGTATTGTTCAGCTCAAGTATGCTGTAGACCTTTTCTGTTTTTAGAAATCCGAAATTTTGCTGGTCCATATTTATATTTTTTAAAATATAGGTTACGAAGGTTACACTAAATAGCGATATTTTTAATGTAACATTCGTAACCTACGTAACCTCTCCCTTCTTAAACTTCAAATATAAAAGTATCCCGCAAAGTATAAACGAAGCCAGGGTAACAGTTGAAAGCGATTCAAAAAATTTTTGCAGCCTATCTCCGACAACAGATTCTGCCGCCCAGCTTGATGAAATGAAAGAAAGTATCGTAAAAATCAAAACCGGTTTGCTTTTAAATTTTGTATCCAGAAGATAATACATAATTACCATGTATGCGAAAATAAAAAATACAAAGTTTACAAGCCAGGCATTTGGATTAAACAACGCCGCGCACAGAAACAAAAGAGCATAATCAATGATTTCTGTTTCTTTATGTTTACGCGCAATCACCAGAAAATAAATAAGCATTCCGATAGCCCCAGATACAATAAGCGCCTGAATAAATGTTAAGCTAATTATGGCGTTAAACGGAGAATCTGCGCTAAACGTGCGTAAAACAAAGGAATAAAGTGATTGATTCTTTACATCATACCATGAACCTTTGTCTAGAGAAGTTGCAGTTATAAAAGGTAACCAGTTTTTAAGATACTGCGAATTTGTGTCTATCCCTACATAGGCTGCTGGAATAAAACAATAAAACAGCATAAATAAAATCATAAATATTGATAATTTTATCTTTCTACGTATCAGGAAGTAAGGAAGAAATATTACCGAAGTATATTTAAACATAACCGATAACGCAAGGAGCGATGAAGCTAAAATATCTTTTTTCTTTTGCGATAAATAAAGCCCCGTGATTATCAAGGCAAATATCATTATGTTAACTTGCCCGGAATCAAGAACAGCAAATATAAAACGCGAACTGAAAAGTATGGGAAAAAAATAAAAAACAAATGATTGCCAAAAAGAAAGACTGCCTGTTACTATCATTTTTTTGGAAATCACGCATAAGATAATAAGCAAAATAAAACTTATGGTAAAAAATATAAGGCTCGCCTGTTTTTGCGAAACATACGCAAGCGGTGAAGTAATTAAAGCAAAAACCGGGGAATACTTAAAAGGGGTTATTTTTTCATCAGGCCGGCTATAAATATTTTCTTTGGCGATGAATCTTTGGGCGGTATTATAGTAAACCCTAAAATCGCAATAGTTTCTTTTCGGGGCGCGCTGGGCGTATCTAAAAAATAAGCCAATGAAAATGATAATTATTAAACCGAAAATTACAAGTCGTCTTTTAGGCATTATTTTATGTGTATAGAAATACAGTTGAAATATGCTCGCTACGCTCGCGAAATACATTGAAATACAATTGTATCTCAACTGTATTTCTACTGTATTTCAACCGTATTTCTATCTATCTTTATTTTTTAATTCTCGGTATTTCGCGTAACTGACTATCTGATAGAGTGAAGCAAAGTATGCAATCATAAAACCGTTGAATCCGTCACGATGGCCTTTTTTGGCAAAATAGGTGCGGATAAATCTGTCCAGAGTTCTCCATAAAGCGTGGAAAGTGTTCATTTTGTAGCGCGCTTTCTTAGGATTTTCCAGGGAAAGCTTGTACCATTTTGTAGCTTCTAAGGTTGTCTGGCTATTTAGTTTTTTCAGGAAATCAGCCCAGTCTCTATAGGTATAATGTATAAGGTCTTTTGTGAGATGGCCGCAGTCTCCATCCAGGACAGGGCGGGGATGCACTTCAACCTCTTCCCATTTAAATTTGCTTTTTTTAAATAATTTAAGCTGGGCACTTGGATATTGCCCTCCCCATCTTAGCCAGTAATCGCCGATGAAATTTCTTCTGGGTATGGTAAAAGCGCTTTGGCTGGGAGCGTTTACTATAAGCGCGCTGATTTCTTCTTTTAGTTCATCGGTCGGCCTTTCGTCAGCATCAAGGCTTAAAACCCACTCATTAGCCGCCTGTAAATATGCCCAGTTACGATGAGCGCCTTCTACGTCCATTTTTTTAATAAATACCTTGGCGCCTAAGCTGGTTGAAATTGCAACCGTCTTATCTGTGCTTTCATCATCTATAACAATTACTTCATCTGCCCAGTCAATTACCGATTTGAGACAGCCTTCAATCCGCGATTCCTCATTTTTCGCCAGAATCACAACTGATACTTTTGTTTTATTCATAATTATAGATTATATTTTATGCAGTATATTTGAGCAAGTGAATTTAATAATATCATCTATCTTTTGTTTTAAGCCTTCATCGGTTTTATTTTCTAATATTAATGCCTGAGTATTGAAAGCTCTCCAACGTTTTGAATTAGAAGTCTTAAACAAGCCTATAACCGGCACCCTTAGCATACTTGCCAGATGCATTGGCCCTGAATCAAGCCCTATAAATACGCTGCAATTATATTTAAGCAGGGTGGCTAAATTTCTCAAAGAAAGCTTTCCTGTTAAATTTATTACCTTAAACCTGTCGGCTAATTCTACGCTTTTGCTGATTTCATCTTTTGAGCCGATAATAACAATATCTTTGGCGCAGGAATTTTTTAATCTATTAACAAGGCTCATCCAGAAGCCGTCTTCTATCTTTTTTGAAGGGTTAGAAGTAAAGGGATGTATTATAACATATTTTTTTGTTATATCTAATTCTCCCGAAAGGCCTTTTAGCATATTATTGTTATCAACGGTTAAATTAATTTCAGGGATATAAACATCTTTGCATAGCAGCTTAATTAAATCCAGATTGTATTCAGCTTCATGCTTTGCATTTTTATACTTCTCATCTTTTATTTTCCTGTTAAGACAAAATCCGAACTTTCTGTCGTAACCTAGCCGCAGCTTAGCCAGCGAAAACATTGCTGCCATATGAAATTCTTTTTTAGGATTAAGCGAGATTACACAATCTATTTTTTCTTTACCTAAAATTTTTGAAAGCCGCAGCGCCCCTTTATAGCCTTTAAATAAATTTTCTTCATAATCAACATACTCATCCACAAAATCAACTCCCCTGATTAAATCTATATTGTTTCTTTGCGCTAAAAGATAAATTTTGCTGTTGGGATAATTTATCTTAACCAGTTTTATCGCGGGCAAGCTCAGCAGGAATTCTCCCAGCCTATCGGAACGGATAATAAAAATATTTTTAGGTATCATTGTCTTACTCATTGATAATCCTGGAAATCGCAGCCATAACTTCCTCTACAGTAATTGCGCTCATGCATTTTGTAACTTTTCCATCCAAACAAAATTCCTTTTCTTTTTGACGATATTGCGGGCTATAGTGGCATGGGCCGCAGTTAAAATCTTTTCTGATTGCTTCATGCTTTCCGCTGCCTATTGGCCCTGTATGGTTTACGTCAGAAGGGCCGAATAACGCAATTAAAGGCACTTTTAATGCCTTGGCGATATGAAGAATACCTGTATCGCAACAAAGAATACCCCGTGAATTTTTAATAAGGTAAGCAACTTCATATAAGCTTTTTCCTAAAAAACTAAATACTCCTTGCTCGCTATTTAACATAGAAAGCAAAAGCTTCGGTTCCCTATCGGTAGCCGCTCCTGTAATAAAAACATCCAATCCTTTGTTTACTATATTCTTTGAAACCTGCGCCAGTTTTTCTATTTCCCATCCTCTATAAGGAAGGTAGCTGCTGCAGGATGAATGAATAATGAAAAATCCTTTTTTGGCGTGGCCTTTTATCATACGTTTTAATTCTTCTTCAGGCTCCGGATAAAAAAAATCCATACTACAACAAGCCTCATCCAAAGGCAGGTTAAGGTTGGCGGCAATTTTTAAATAATTTTCAATAGCGTGGCATTTTTGGGAAAATTCAATGGTTTTATGAAGATTCTTTTCTGAAAATTCACTCTCCAACCCTATACGTAACGCGTTTGGGCATATGGTTTTGGCAAAATTAGCATATTCTTTGTTTGACTCAAGCACAATACATAAATCATAGTGTTGCTTTTTAAGATGCTCTATAAACACTTTACGCAGGAATATCCTTTGCAGGCGAGGGAATTTCTTATAAATAAAAACGTTGTTTAAATAAGGGTTAAATTTAACTACAATTTGTGCCTGCGGGGAAGTTACAATATCTAAAACTGCCTGAGGGTAGTGTTTACGTAAAATGCGTATTAACGGGGTGGCAAATAGCACATCGCCGATATTGCCTATTCTTATTACAAGAATTTTTTTAAACATAGATTGCAAGGACAATTAATTTCTACTAATTTCGCGAAGCTAATTTCCATAAATTTCAATAGCAATAGAAGTTATTAGAAAGTAATAGATACTGATAGAAATTTATTGTGAAGTTTATTTACTATCTGACTTGCTATATATTCCCCAAACTTTAGCCCATTTTAGAAAATGCACCCAGGAAAAAAGAATGGAAAAAACTAAACCAGGCATTCCTTCCTTATAACCTTTTTTGTTGAAATACATTTTTTTAAATAATTTTAGCGGCTTCCAGGTTAGGTTATATTTTATTTCCTTAATATTCAGGTTTTTTTCCTGGTCAAGTATATCTCTTGCCTGTAAATCTGTATACCTATTCTGTCTTTCTATAAATTCGCCTATGGTGTCAAAAGGGAAATGCAAAATATCAGCATTAAGCTCTCCGACTTTGCCGTTTACTATCATTTTCTCGTGCACTCTTCCTTCGTAACGGGCAAAACCTTTTTTAAATAAATGTTGCGACCAGTGATACCAGCCGCCATATTTAAAAACATGGCCGAGGAAAGCATTTTTGCGTAAAAACTTAAATGCTGAATATTCTGTTTTGGGAAGTATGCAATCGCATTTTTTCTTAAAATCTTCACTGACCACTTCATCGCTATCCAGCTGCAAAACCCATTCACTGTTTGCGTTATCAGTTCCGAAATTACGCTCTTTGGCAAATGAACCTAAGAATTTATGCGAATAGAGTTTGGCGCCGAACCTTGTAACTATTTCTTTGGTATTATCAGTGCTTTCACCGTCAATTACAATAACCTCATCAGCAAAACCACGAAGAGAAGCAAGGCATTGCTCAATCTTTTTTTCGCAGTTACGCGAAAGGACAACTGCGGATAATGAGTAGCCTTTAGGCATTTATTTTCTCCTTAAGATAAGCGTTCAACGAAACAATATAAGCGCTAAACACCCAGATTAAAGTTGTAAGCATAAGCGAGAACAGATTATTATCAACAAAACTATGGATTAAAAAACCTATGTATCCGGCAATTAAACCGAGCATGATTTGGCCTTCTATACCTTGCAATATTTTTTGTCTTATGTTCCGCAACGCTTTAATCAGTATAAACAGCGGGATGCTTAAAAATACCAGTAACCCCGCAATCCCAATCTCTGAAGCTGTCTGCAAATATGAATTATGCGCGTAGCGAAGATCTGGATAGTCAGCTGGTTTATATTTAGGAAAATATCTGGAAAAAGTATTTACGCCTTTGCCAAATACAGGCCGCTCTTTTATCATACCTAAGGCAGATTTCCACAAAACTTTTCTTTCCCATACAGTATTTTTTTCTTGCTTAAAAAGGCCAGTAACACGTTCAAATCCTTTCGGTGTTATCATTAGCAACAAAACAACAGCTACAGGTATAACGATAGCAATTTTCCTATTATAAATAAAAAAATAAATAATTATTCCTGCTAAAAATCCAATCCAGGCGCCGCGGGAAGAAGTTCTGAATAAACAATAAACCCCCAGCAAACAAACAATTAAAAGTGCAATCCTTTTTGATTTAGAAAGTCCGCGGTTTAGGAATAAGAACGTAAGAGGCAAAACGGAAATTATATACGCGCCGAAATCATTAGGATCGGCAAAAGTAACCATTACTCTGCGGAGAGATTCCAGCTTATTGATAGTATTGTGCTTAAAAATATCAAAACCAAAAATGCTCTGGAAAACGCCGTTTAAAAAGGTAATAGTTGATGCTGCTATTATTACCCAGAAAAAACGCGACATTCTTTTTTTGTCGCTTTCAAAAAGCGACTGCAGAGAAAAAAACAGAAAAATATATTTTGGCACCCTTGAAAAACCCCTCCAGCTTTCATCTGGATACTGGCTGCGGATAGCTGATATAAATACAACAATAAAAAGCAGCCAGAACAAAAGGCTTATTGATGAACGCAAAAAATTTACATCTCTTGAAATAATTGTTTTTATTAAAAAAATAAAAATCAGCAGATACGCGCTTATTTCTGTCGGAGCGTTGGATATAGTTATGCCGAAAGCCAGCACCCAGAGGAAGATTTCACTAATATAGTTTAATCTTTTAATCATAATTTATTGACAAAACGAGGCTAACGTTTATCGGTTACGCGGCTTATGTCGTAACACGTTGCACGTAACCCGTATCGCGTCTTTTTTTATAACGTGCTACCTGTTACGTGGGACGTGAGACGAAACAAGGCGTTGCTACCGCAACCGTTTTACGTAACCTTTATCTGTACATCAATAAGCATTCTTTAGAGCGAAGAATGTAAGAAAAATAATTTTAAAATCAAGCCATATTGACCAGTTTTCTGCATAATATAAATCGTATTTTACTCTTTCCTCAATGGGGGTGCCCTGGCGAAGCCCGTGTATCTGAGCCCAGCCGGTAATGCCGGATTTTATATGATGCCTGCTCATATATCTCGGAATATCGTCTTTGAATTGTTCAACAAAAAACGGCCGCTCCGGCCGCGGCCCGACCAAACTCATTTCGCTCCATAATACGTTATAAAGCTGAGGTATCTCGTCAAGGTTGTATTTTCTTAAGAATTTACCTATTGGAGTGCAGCGATTGTCATCCTTTTTGACAAATACCGGCCCGGTTTTGCTTTCCGCATCTTGATACATACTACGAAATTTATGTATTTTAAAAACTTTGCCTTCTTCGCTTATCCTTTCCTGTGAGAAAAATATCGGGCCCTTGGACGTAATTTTTATAAATAAAGATATAATGAAAAAAAGCGGGGAAAGAATGATAATCCCCAAAAGCGCACCCAATACGTCAATAGCCCTCTTTAAAAATCTGTTATACGCAAAATTCAGAGGAGATTCCTTGAACTTTATAAGATTAAGTCCGTCTATGCTTTCTATTTCAAATTTTTGAATCATTATATCAAAAAGGTCTGCTACTATTTTAAAAGTAACAAGCCTTTTTTCTGATTCCAATATAAGATTAATCACTATTTTTCTCGGTATTTCCAAATCGGAAAGCACCACCTCGTCCGGCTTACAACTATCAAGAATATCGTTAAAATTATCAATACTGCCTAAGTATTCCCCCGTTTGAGCATAGGCAAATTTACGCGTAGAGACAAATCCGGCGATGTCTCCATAGCGGTTGAAATAATCTGCGTGTTCAATAATTTTATTTATAGTTTCCGGTTTGCCTAAGACTAAAATTTTTTTCTTTGCTTTTTCAAAAATATTCTTTGCGTAAAAAAGCCTCCAAAAGAGCCGCGAAATAATTAGGAAGAAGCATAAATTAAATCCTATTATCATAATAAGCAAACGCGAATAGGTTGTGTTTCTGTAAAAAAATGTTCCGGCTAAAATAAGCAGCATTGCCAGCCCTATGCTTTTTACGAGTGAAAAAACATGGTCAACGAACTTCTTTGTAAAATCAATCCGGTAAAGCCCTTCCCTGTTGATAAGAATGATAAGGAGAATTTCAATAGAAAAAAAAGGTAATATGTAGTTACCGTAGGAAGGAACACCGAAAGGCAATTCAAAAAGATTGGAGGCGAAACGAAGCCAATAGGAAAAAGAAAGTGCCAGAAAAGTAACTATTAAATCATTCAGTATTAAATATTCAAAATAATGGACGGTCAGTTTTTTCTTGGCCAATTTATGCGGCATATCAATTTAGGTTTATTTTTCCTTTAATTAAGTTTCTGAAATTGTTTTTAAAATTATCGCGACCGAACCTGGCTGCGTTATCTCTTATCCGGCCAGGGTCAAATTCACGTTCGCGCTTTTCAAATTCATCAATTGCTTCAATCAATAAGTCACTTTCTTGCTTATAAAAAAATATGCCTGTAGGATTATCGCCGGAATTTCCATTTAAAGGCACAACTGTCTCGCTAACACCGCCTTTGCCGAAAGCAATTACGGCGGCTCCCGCGGCCTGCGCTTCAAGAGGAGAGATTCCAAAATCTTCTTCTGCCGCGTATATAAAAGCTTTGGCTTTTTGATAAAGAGCAGCGAGCTCTGCTTCCGGCACCCACCCAAGCAGTTTTATATTTTGCGAAGAAATTTTTCTTTCAAGCTCTTTTTTTAAATTCCCGTTGCCTACTATAAAGATTTTTTTATCCGGACACCTGTTAAATGCATCTATAATTATATCAACCCGTTTATAAGGCACAAGCGCCGAAACGCATAGGTAAAAATTTTCTCTCTTGACGTCTTTATTCAAGGCAAATTTTTCTACATCCACCGGCGGATAAACAACGTGGGATTCTCTTTCGTAAATATCCTTTATTCTCTTTTGTATGGTCCTTGAAATTGCCACAAATTCATCAACTCTGTTTAGCGTTGCCAAATCCCACTCTTTAAGATTTTCTGTTACAAAACCTACTAATTTTTTCTTTAAAAAATGATACGAACCGAAATATTGTTCAAAAAAAGACCACACATACCGCATGGGGGTATAGCAATAGCAAAGATGATATGCATTTTTTTCTTTTTTTGCCCCCTTGGCTACACAATGGCTTGAACTTAATATGAAATCGTATCCGGTTAAATTAAAACTTTCAATGGCGCTTGGAAATAAAGGGAGATAGTTTCTATATTTTTTTAGCGCAAAAGGTAAGTGCTGGATAAACGAAGGTATAATCGGCATGCGCGAGATAACAGAAGATACGGAAGCTTTATCGTAAAGCAAAGTATAGATATCCGCCTGCGGGAAAAGCTCGCAAAAAACTTCAAGGCATTTCTCTCCTCCGCGCATTCCAGTAAGCCAGTCATGTATTATTGCAATTTTCATAATATATTTTTATCACAGTCACAGATTGGAAAGTAGATAATCGCAGAATTTTAAACAATATGTAGAGGCGCGGTTTCCGCACCCGATTATTTTTTTTATCATTGTAATATTATACGGGCGGGGAACCTCCTATACATAATATTATTCGTGGCTATTCGTTTCTAATTCGTGGTTATTTGTATATCAATAATTCTTTATATATAGCTATGGTTTTATTCGCAGTGTCCGCCCAATTGAACCTATAGATATTTTCGAAGCCTTTTTGGATGAGGGTATTACGTAAGTTATTATCGGTCAAAACATTATACAAAGCATCAGCTATCCGGTCAATAGCTTGCACAGAAACTGCCAAAACCGCGTTTCCGCCTATTTCTAAATGCGGGGCTATGTCGCTGCATATAACAGGGATACCGCATTGCTGCGCTTCCAAAACAGTTAAACCAAAGCCCTCGTAAAGGGACAAATTGCAGAAAACGTGAGATAAATTATATATCGCAGCGAGATCCCTGTCCTCAGGAACCTCGCCTACATATAAGATATTTTTTTTATTAAGGTCAAAATGATGGCTTAATCTTCCTGCTATAACAAGCCACACATCAGGCATGCGTTCTCGCACCTTAGAAAATGATTCTAAAAGCATTTTTATATTTTTATGTTTTCTCAGGCTTCCGACGTAAAGGATAAATTTTTGCGGTAATTTATATTTTTCTTTTATCGCAGAAAGATAAACCGCATCTTTTATTTGTAAAAAATTTTCTTCTATTCCTTCGTGGATTACATTTACATTCAAATTTTTCTCTCCATATATTTTTTCAAGAGAATTTTTTGTAGAATTAGAAACGCAAATTATTTTTTGCGCTTTCTTCAATACCCGCTCTATCATAAGTTTCATATAGACTGAAGCAAACTTTTTGCTTGCACCCTGCGGATAAACTATATGAATTAAATCATGAATCGTAACTACAAGCTTAAAATTCGCGAGGGCGGGAATGTTGTAGTGCGGGATATGCAGTATACTTGAACCGATAGTTTTTTTAAGACGCACAAAACCTAATTGCTCCTGCATTGAATAAATAGGATAGTTAAAATCAATGATGTTTTCGTTTATGCCTAAGTATTTTTCTATCAAGGTTTTGTTTCCCAATAAATGCAGATTAAGTTCTTTCCTTTTTTTAAATTCCGCAAGCAGGCATTTAATATACCTGCCTATCCCCGGATGTTCAATCATTCTTGTATCAAAAAATATTTTCATAATCTTTAATTCTTCAATTCCCAGACTTTCGCGATAACTTCCTCTACTTTAATACTATCCATACAAAAATGTTTTTGTCTAGGGCATATTGTGCGTTCGCATGGTTTACACTCTACCTCTTTAAATACAAATCGCACTTTTGAATTATTAAGTATCCAGTTTTGCGCGATATTGGTTCCGGAACAAATAACTATTGCGGGTATATCCAAGCTTGCAGCGATATTGGCTGGGCCTGAATCAAGGCCTATAAAAAAACCTATGCGTTTCATCAAATATGCCAGCTGGGTCAAACTCAGCTTGCCTCTCAAATCGTAATTGCTATCGTAATCGACTTCCTCTTCTCTGTCGCCTATTAAAAAAACATTATAGCCCTCCGACTTTAGGCTTTTTATTAATTGCAGGAATTTACCTTCTTCCCATTGTTTTGCTTTCGTTCCTGCGTAGGGATGAATAATTACCGCTTTACTGCCGCCATATCCAAGGTTTTCCAATAAAGCTTCTACCGAATTTTTATCTGTGTCGGAAAAATAAATTTTCGGTAACGCACTTATAATGGGAATTTTCATTGCTTTTAATACATTTAAGTTTTTTTCTATTACATGTATATTTTTGTTGCATTTTATTTCCTGGTTCAGGAGAAACCCTCCTCCTGTTACACCGAAACCTATCCTATATTTAACCCTTCCCAAAAACATCAAAATTATAGAAAAGAAATCTCCCCGCGGTTCGATTCCTATGTCAAATTTTCCACACCTTATGCGTTTAACCAGTTTGGAAATTTCCGCTATATTTGATTCACTGTCCTTTCTGCTAAACCATGACGCTTTAAAAGTAATTATTTCATCTATGTAAGGGTTGGCTTTAGCTAAATCTAAAACAGCGGGATTTATTATAACTGTAAGGCGGGCTTCGTTAAAATAGGATTTAATATTTTCAAATAATGGGGTAGTTGAAACAAAATCTCCGATATGGTCCAATCTTACGAGAAGAATATTCTTAATATTTTTGGGTTCTTTTTTTAGCAGCTTAAAGGGAAGAGTACAAATGTTGCCCAACAAATCTATAATAATTATTACGGTTAAGTATAGTTTGTTTTTAAAAACATATTTCATCTTAGAAAATAAACTTATCCTTTCATTAATTGATTATAAACCTTTATATTTTCTTCGGCGTATTTTCCCCAGGTAAAGTTGTTCATTATATGCTTCTTCAACTCGTCGGTTTTATTTTTTTTAAGTGCGCTAAAAACTGCCGTCCTTATGCTTTTCGAGCTTGCAGGATTAAAATATTCAGCGTACTTAGCGAAATATTCTTTGGTTGAGCCTGCATTCGTAACTGCTAAATTGGCTCCGGCAAGGCCTGCCTCAAGCGCAACCAAACCAGGGGTTTCAAACCAGCCCTGAAGCACAAAAACCCGGCACGCCGCATAAGCTGAGGCGAGGATTGAGCTTTCGTGGTTTACGTTATTTATAAATAAAACATCGCTACCGCCCAAATTCCTGCAGGCTTCGTAATACTTTTCATAGCCCAATACAATATTTCCTATTATCACCAATTTTTTTTCACAGCCCTTAAGCGCTTTTATAAGATTAAGCTGATTTTTACGCGGTTCAATTCTGCCTACGGAAAGAATAAAATCGTTAATCCCGAATTTTGAGGTAAATTCGTCCGGCAACGCTTTTGAAAATCTTTCATCAGCTGCAAGATAGCAAACATGCATTTTATTCTTGTCTGCGGCAAATAGTTTTATAAGCTGATTTACTTCAGCTTTTGAGTTGGGAAGTATACTGTCTGCGATTTGCAGCATCCTTCTTCTGGAAGAAGGCATAATGGGAAATATTGCCTTTACCAAATGCCTTACGGACATGTTAAGCTTTTTGTTTATCCCCCCATATTCATGAAATGCTCTGTTTAGAGTTGACCAGAATATCGGCGAAAGAACAACCTTAACACCAAGGGGCTTTGCAGCCTCCATAAGGCCGAGGCAATCTTTCACGCTGCCGAACACATGCAATATATCAAAGTTTTTTAATTTGTCTTCCCATTGATTAAAAAGTTTTACGGAAATTCCTTTTTTTTCCAGAGATTCTTTTGTTTTCAGTAAAAGAATTTCTCCTCCTCCAGGAACCTGAAACGAATGCGGGTATGCAAAAAAAGCTATTCTCATTTTAATAATATTTTTATTATGCGTTTTCCGGACGCGCCATCTCCAAACGGATTCTGCCAGTTCCTTTTTATACTGCTCATTTTTACTGCTGAATTCAGTATTCTTTGCGGGCTTGTGCCGCTTACGATGTTTGAACCGACATAAACTGTTTCGGGGCGCTCAGTATTGTTCCTAAGCGTTACGCATGGCACTTTCAGTATACAGCTTTCTTCCTGAAGCCCGCCTGAATCAGTCATAACTAAAAATGCATTGACTTGAAGCCATATAAAATCCAGAAAACCGGTAGGTTCAATTGTTTTTATACAAGCGGGTAAGGTTAAATTAAATCTTTTTACCATTTTCACGGTGCGGGGATGTATAGGAAACACAATCGGCAACTTAAACCTCTCTCCGACAAGAGACAGGCCTTTCAGAATATCACTAAAAATCTTCCTGGAATCAACATTTTCCTGCCGGTGCAAAGTCAGTAATATATAAGAATTTTTTTTAAGGCTTAGTTTTCTAAGTATGTTGCTATTTTTTTGCGCCTGGGACAAAATCTGGTTTACTGCATCTACTATGGTATTTCCTGTTACATGCACCCAGCTTTGCGGGACACCTTCTTTTATAAGCAATTTTTTCTGTTTTATAGTTGGAGCAAATAAAAAGTCGGAAAGGTGGTCGGCTATAAACCTGTTAACTTCTTCGGGCATATTTCTGTCGTAGCTTCTTAGGCCTGCTTCAACATGTGCAACTTTTATGTTAAATCCCGTAAAGTTATGAGTAGTTGAAATTTTTTCTGCAGTCATTGCTCCTGCTAGAACAGTGTTAGTATCGCCCTGCACCACAACGCAATAAGGCATCTCGCGCAGCAATATTTCCTCTATTTCCATCATCATACGCCCGGTGTGGTTACCCTGCATATAAGGCGCTTTGGATTTTATATGCAATTTATATTTTGGCAGAGGTAAATTAAGCTCTTTAAAAAATATTTCATCCATTTGATAGGAATAGTGCTGGCCGGTATGTATGCAGAAAAAGTTAACATTCTTTTTCTGGCAATACCTTATAAGAGGGCTTAATTTTATTATTTCCGGGCGTGTCCCGTATATAATGCAAATTTTTTTCTTCAAATTATCTCCTTAAAACTGATTTGATTTTGTTTTTATTTTTCTTATAAACAATTTTACACCTTTTCTTATTTTGCTGCCTTTTATTTCTTCCGGAGGCGTAATTGTTTCAAAATCTATCGCATTTTCGATTGCTTTTTTTATGCGTTTTGCGGGGCATAATTTCTTAGGTTTTCCGAACAATGAACTATCGGGAATTTTTAAAAATCCTGCTGCTACCCTTTCATTTAAAATGCCTGTTGAACCTGAGAAGCTCTTATCCTCACCCCTTAAACACCACAAGGAAAAATCACTTACATTACACTTATATAGTTTATCATTTCCTGCAATTTTGGCTAAAAATTGTTTTAAGAAATCTTTTATTTGCGGATAACGCGCGTCCGTATGATTATATGTAATTACAGGTATCCTGCTATCAACTAAATTTTCCACAATACTATCGTAATAAGCCGTTACCTCCTCCAATTTAAAATCGTTAAGAAAAAGCAGCTCCGGGCATATGGGAAATATAGGTACTTGCAGTATTTTAGAAAACCTTTTTTTTAATTTTGGGTAATGCGGGAAATTCAAATAATCAAATGAGAAATCCGAAGAATAAGTATAACCAAGATTTTCAAGCGCCAGCATGAGACTTTCATTGTATTTTCCCATCGGGGCGGCAAAACCAAAAGTATTTATTCCGGCTTTGGAAAAATAATCCTTCGCTTTTGAAATATTATTATAATTGTTCGCGTAATCGTTATAAGCGTGATGTAAAAATCCGTGCGACTGGATATCAAATCCAGCCAAAGCTATTTCCTTAAGAAGATAATCTTTTTTGGCGAAGGCTGACACGCAACAAAATAAAGTAACCCACTTTTTGTATGGCTCTAATATTTTAATATATTCCCTAAAATCATTTTCCTCTAAAGCGTCAACGTCAATCCTTAAAGAAAAAATATTATCCTTATTTTCAGGATAAAAATTTCCAACGTTTGGTTCCGGCAAAAGACATCCCGGCATATAAATTGCCTTAGGGTACTTAGCAACTCTTTCGCTAAAAATTTTATCTTTGAAAACAAATGTTTTTTCTACGCTTTGCGTGTTAAAAAATTTCCGCTGGTACTTCATATTTCTTTAGGCTCGCCCCGTTAGAAATCCTATACGAACTTTGCCTAATTTCTAACGGGGTAAACTTGCCTTCCATAAAATAAAATGCCTGGTTACTGGAATTTTTTCAAATAAAAAAGCGGTTTTAGACTTTTTCTCTGAATCGGAAATTATATATTCCGCTTCAACCTTTGAAAAATATCTGCCTAACAACTTCAATATTTCTGATTTTAAAAACCATTTTTCCCTGTAAGGAAAACCCCGCGGATACATCCAGTCATCTTTTAATTCATGATATTTTTTTACAATAAAATTTGGCACAAAAATCCTTCTGTTATTTAAAGAAAGAATATTTCTGTCAATTATCACAAATGAACCATTTTCATTTAGCATCATGGCCGCTTCTTTTATGCATTTTTTAAGGTCGGTTATATGCTCAATTACTTCAACAGCAAAAACTCTGTCAAATAAATGAGGCCTAAACGAAAGCGCGGTTGCGCTGGATGCAACAAAATATCCTTTGTTCTTTTTTGAAGCTTCTTTAATGAGATTTATCGTTATATCAGAACCCACGCATCTTGCCCTCTGCTCGTTTATTTTCCTTGTGAACCTGCCTTTTCCGCAGCCAATTTCTAAAACTAGCTTCTCTTCAAGCGGCTTAAGTGCATCAATAAGTTTATTTAGGCGTGCGTCTGAATTATCTATGGAATCAGGGAAATTTTCCGAAAGTTTATTAAATCTTCCTGAAACTAATTCTTCAAGGTATTTTTTATTGCGGGAAAGTTTTTTTGCTTTAAGGTATTTTACAAAAGTATACCGTGCCGAAACATAGGCAAAAAGCAATCCGGCAAACCCATCCAAAAATCCTTTTTTCAAAAAATAAATATTAGAAAAAGTCCATAAGGGGTAAAAAAATATCTTAAAGTATGTTGGCCTGGTATTTCTTTCAAGCACCCACCGCGCTTCAAGCTCAGTATAGCTTTCCGTTTTATCAAATTCTGACTTTATATTTTCTGTAGTATTGTGCAGCAATTTCCCTTCAAGTGCGCCAACGCTTCCGTTTACATCAAGAAACTCATGTATGGGCTGCGTGAAATGCGCTTTATCTTTAAGAAATAGCCTCGTTTGATAATCCCCCTTTGTGGCATTCTTAAGAATTTTTCCAAACAGCCGGTTTAGCCTTTCAACTTTAAAAGCGCAAAAATTACCAGGGTTGTTTATCGCTGAAATTATTGAATTTTTAAGCTCTTCTGTAACGCTTTCATCGCAATCCAGAGAAAATACCCAGTCATTTGAGCATTTTGATATTGCGAAGTTTTTTTGCGAAGAAAAATTATCAAATTTACGGGAATATACTTTATCTGTAAAGGCCTTTGCTATAGAAATAGTTTTATCCGCGCTTTTGTCGTCAACCACAATAATTTCATCAGCCCATTTAATTGACTCAAGTGCGGCCTTAATCCGCAGCTCCTCATTCTTTGCTATCAAGATTACGGAAAGTTTACTCATACTATCCTATAATATCCAAAACCTGCCTGTCAGTCTTTTTAAAGTTTACGCTTCTACTTTTTTTAATTTCTGAAACTTTAACTAATGCGTCAAAGAAACCCTTCAGGAAATAAAACCTTAAGGTTAATATAAACAATATAAGCCGCGGCAGAAGCCAAAGATGCATTTTAAACAAAATCTTTTTGTCGGTTATATTTTTCCACATAAACAATAAACTGTTTCTAAAAACCGTTTTCTGTATTTCCCTATCGGAAAAAGCAGCTTTAAAGCTCGCGTATCCCTTATGATAGGTGATGCTTTCGGGCTCATAAATTCCTTTAAAGCCTTCCTTCCAGCCGCGAAAACAAAAATCAACGTCTTCGTATCTTCCCGGAAGATATAATTCATCAAAACCGCCAAGCTCCAAGAATTTTTTTCTGTGGAATGCGCCGTTACCGGTTGAGAAAGTAAAAGCCTTATCCATTATTAAAGTCTTATAGCCTTTAAACCGCGTGTCTGCAGAAATTATTCCAAGGCGAATTACGGCTTTTGACTTATCGCCTTGATAGGTTACACCGTCAAAGTAATACATTCGGGAAGAAACAAAAAACACATCAGGATCTTTAAAATTTTTAATTAAAGGGTCAAGGAAATTTTTATCTACTTTTATATCAGAGTTAAGAATGACTACGACATCGTCGTCTACGTTCTTAAAGAATTCATTATACGAACAATATACTTTATTTTCTTTGGCAATATATATATTTACTTCAGGAAACTCTTTTTTTAAAAACTCTACGCTTGTATCGTTGCTGCGGTTATCCAAAACAGTAACTTTTGGTTTAAGCCGGCTGTTATGCGCTGCCTCCAAAATACTAGGCAAACATTCCTCCAGAAGCTTTTTACCGTTATAGTTTAATATAGCAATATTTATCTTCATGACTGTGCGTTTATTTTCTTTTTATTTTTTTATGAGCTTCATTAAGACTGGTTTTCAGGTAAATTAATAAAGTATTTAAGATGTGCGTTCTTTTGTTAATATAAAAAAATAAGGGAAAGGAAGCAGCTGCTACTATCAGAATATTTATGATTAGCTTAACGTAGGTATTTGAAATTTTAACAAAAAAGCTGGCACACAATACTATGATAGTTGTATAAACCAATGGGAATATAATACGTAAAATAAAGTTTATAATTTCCCGGGGTCCGGCAAAGTGTTTCATCGCATAAATTAATACAGCCAGAAAGCTAAAGCAAGACGCGAAAACCGTCCCAAACGCAACACCTTCTATTCCAAAGCCTTTTTTAATAAATATATAATTAAAGAATATGTTTATCAGTATTGCTATTATGCTTATGGGTAACATTCTTGTTTGCTTGCCCAAAGTAATCAGGAATTGATTGGCCTGAGGCGAACAGGAACGGAAAAAAATATCCAAAAGAAGGATCTGCGCAGCAACAATTCCTGGAATAAAATTCGGCATTACCATTTTTACAAAAACCGGAATCGTGAAAAAAACAAAACCCAGCAAACAAGGAAAAAGATAAGATATTATTTCTGCAGAAACCGTAACGAATTTTTTAATATGCTCTACTTTTTCTTCTTTGCCGTAGGCTTCAACTATTTTTGGTATAGTAACTATACCAAAATTATTTGATACGCCTTCCAGGTAATTTTTGGACATAAGCGCTATGCTGTAGTAACCGACGAAAGTAATACCCATCATCTTGGCTATCATTATTCTATCTATACTTCTTAAAATGGTGCCTAAAAAGCCCAGCAATAACAATGGAAAACCAAACTTTATTAAACCAACCACGCTTTTTAGTTTTAAAATAAAAGAAATTTGATAACGCGCAAGGCGGTGCACAAAAAGCGTATTTAAAACCGCCATTAAAATTACCGTAACATAAAGCCCGTTCATTTTAAAGTTTCTTACCAGGAGAAGTATCAAAATCAGGTTGACGATGGAATCAAAAACCACAGATCTGTTTATAACAGAAAAATTGCTATGGGCTCTTAAGGCAACCACATAAAATGAATACAAACGCTCTAATATCATATAAAAAGAAATAACTATTAACCCAGCTATAACTTCGGGCGGATAGTTATTTCTCAAGATACCGGTTGCTATCAAAATAGTAGCAGCGGAGAATATAGAGGCTATAAACATAAAACTAAAAGTACAATTTGTTACTTCTGTTTCTTTTTCCTTATCTCCTTTACCCTTGAAAAAAGGTATTTTATACGCGGCGGCTGCGCCCACCCCTAAGTCTGTATACAAGGCATAATCTATAACTACCCTGAAAAGCGACCAAACCCCCATAAGGTAAGGCCCCAGGAAATTACGCATAGCCGTTGCGCCAATAAAACCAAAAAACTGAGAACCGTACTGAATAAAATTATACTTTGCGGTATCTTTAATAATCTTTTCTTTGATACTTTTAGGGCTTGTATGAGTCATGTTAATCTTTGAACCTGTATTTTATAAGTGTTTTTATTGCAGCCAAACCATCCTTCCAGCTTAATTTCTTGCCATGTTCGGTAGTCCTTGGATAGTAAGAAATAGGCACTTCATAGATATCGTAACCTGCCTTAAAAATTTTTGCAGTTACTTCAGGACAAAATTCAAAGCGTTCGCATTTTAGGTTCAGTTTTTTTATAATATCAGCCTTAAATACTTTATAGCAAGTAGCCTCATCGGTTATTCTTTTCCCATATAATACCAATACTAATAAATTCAAAAATTTTATGCCCAAAAAATTTGAAAAATATATATGGCCTATCTTACACGCTTTTCCTTTTAATTTGCTAGTAAACCAGGACCATATATATTTTAAAGTATTAAGATGCATAAACCGCGAGCCATAGACTACAGAAGTTTTCTGCTCATTTATGGGCGTAACAAGTAATTTATAATCCTCGGGGTCGTATTCCAAATCCGCATCCTGTATGATGACAATATCGCCTTTTACATATGACAAGCCGGTGCGTATTGCAAAACCTTTGCCTCTGTTTCTTTCCAGAAAAACAAGGACGACATTGCTGACATTAGTAAATTTTTCACGCAATATATCGTCGGTGCCGTCTGTTGACTTATCATCTACAATAATTGTTTCTTTATCAAGATTTACCTTCAAAACACGGTCTACTATTTCTTCTATAGTATCTTTCTCATTATAAACAGGTATAATTACAGAAATTTTCATAATCTTATTTTTTATCCCCTATTTTCCAAAGTTGATACTCATAACGTTCATCCCTGTAAACAAATTCCATTTCCTTGAGTAATTTTTTATCATATTTTACAAAAAGATTTTGAGCAGTTAGCGGCGTATCCGGACAGCCATTTTTTGAATAATCTTTCATGTAAAGCATATACTTACCAAAACCCTGCAAACGTAAATATTCTTCAAGGCTTTGTTTGTTTTTAATATTTTTATCTGCCATATAATCCACTTCCATAAGCGTGGCAACGGCAGTATCGCGATTGAAGTAGTATAAGCGCGGTTCGGCTAAAATTAAAATTTTGCTGTCGGCCGGTAAATTATTGTTTATATATTGCGCAATTCCATAAATCCGCTCATGCTTCAAGAGATAATCTTCCTGCTTTTGAGCTCCAAAGGCTACGGGGATTTTATCCAGATTATGATAAACAGATAAGACTGCACTATAGAAAAACAGCAAAATTATAACTATAGTAGAAATTTTGGAAATTATTCTATCTTTTTTACAAAAATTAAAATAAATATAAGAAACCAATATGGATAAAAATATAAGCGTAGGGTAAAAAAATCTTACATATTGATAAACGATAAACCATGAAGTATATAAGCTTATTGCTATAAATATTACATATTTTATAAATTTTGATATTTTTCTTACGAATATAATCATCGGCAAAAATATCAAAAATATAGCGCCTATGCTTTCTCCCCCAAAACGATCAGGATATAACGTGAGCGGCCAAAGCATTTCAATAAACTGTACCGGGCCTATGCCGATACCTGAAGTTAATTGATACCTTAATTTTTCTTCCATATAACCTGCGCCATTAAAAAGATATGCCGCAAAAGGAAAAATAGGATTACCGAGAATTACCCATGATCGTATATACCATACGCCGCTTAATGCAATAATTGTTAATATGAAAATAATTACAGGCAAAAACTTTTCCTTTATGGCTTTACTTTTATTGATCGTATTAAAAAAATATAAAAATAAAATTATTACCGGAACTATCGCTGATGTTATTTTAATACCCAAAAGAAAACCGCTGGCTGCTGCGGATAAGTAAAACCACCTATTGTTTTTTGTATCAAGCCATAAAAAAAATCCATAAAATGCGAGTACGGTATAAAAAACTACTCCCAAATCCGTATAAGCATATGTTGTGCCTGTAAAAATTGCCGGTATAAGAGCAAAGACTGCTCCTGCCATCAAAGAATTGACTCTCGGCCAATATCTTCTGCATAAAACATATATCCCTATAACAGAAAAAACATTGAAAGAAAAATGAAATAATTTTGAGAGCACAACGCCTTTTAACAACAAGCCCAGCGTAAAAAGCATCTGCACTAAAAATGGCCAAAGTGATTCTCTTGTATATGGTATGTAAAACACTTTGTGTGCTTTTATGAAGATTTTGGGGTCCTGCATATGATAAGAAGCCGCATCCATGCCTAAAAGCGGCGAAAGCGAACCTATCAGCGTAAAGAACCAGACAAACACTAAAGAAAATATTAAAAACCGTTCTAACGGTGAAAAATGAGCGCTAGCCAAAGACTTTAGCCATAAGATTATGTCCTCTATGATAGTTTTTATGTCTTTTATAAAGATGACAAACAAAAAAATTAATATTGTTATTACGAGCCATTTATAAAGGATACCAAAAAGTCCTATATACAAAACAATGAGTCCGGTTAAGCCCGCTCCAAGGCCAAAGTTAATAAAATATTTTTCTAGAAAAGAAAGATGATTATTGGCGTAAAAAATCCTGAAAACCATTTTGCCTAATGGCAAGATTATTAGAAGCAGTAATAAAAATGTGGCCAGGTTTAACATTGCAAATTTATCCTTGCTTTTTGCATATCAAAACCATATTAGCTGCGCTAAGCCAGGGAAAATGTCTTTCGCAGAATCTGCTTAGGGCCAACCCTGCTTTGTTAGCACCATCGTAGCTTTTTTTATCCCTGAATATACCGGAAAAACTAATTATGCTATGCTCCTGATCCATGGGCACAATTTCAAACACACGGAAACCTTCCTTCTCAATTATTTGCTTTAATTTACCTGCCTTAAAATACTGTTGCCAATAATAATTTTTTTCTTCTCTGCGAAAAAGTTTCCTTAGGAACTGGTTTCTTTTTAACAATTCCAGAGGGTATTTAATTGCCAAAAATATATTCATAATTGGAACCTGGACTATAAAAACACCATCATTTTTCAAAACCCGATAAGCTTCAGAAATAGCTTTTTGCGGGCCTTCCACAAAATGTTCAATAACGCCAAGGGAAAGATAAGCGTTAAAAGTTTTATCTTTAAAAAGAAGATTCCTGACGTCCATAACACTTACTGGCAAAGAATTATTGTAAGACTTTATCTTTTTAAGGGGGTCTTCATTATAATCTACACCTACCACATCATAGCCTTTATTGTGCAAATATATAAGGTAAGGTCCCAAACCGCAACCGCCTTCTAGAATCTTACCCTCCTTGGAAATATACTTAATATAAAGCGCCAATTGCTTTTTTACTCTAGGATAAGTGAATATTTCCATTAGCTCTTCGGATTCATATGGCTTCCAGTTCTCATCCCAGGCTTTTTTCGTTTCGGCTTCAATATAGGTTTCTTTTTTTATTTTATCCATGTTAAAAACTTTGAAAATTTATACAGTATAAAATAATTTACAAAATATAACAAAACTACTGCAGACCATATTAAAAAAAATAACCTTTCCACCCATGAATAAATTTCCTCCTTCCGGCTTCTTGTCTTTAGCCAGGCATATGCCGCAGGGAAAAAACATTCAAAAACTCCAAGAGCTTTATCCAGGAAGGTATCGTTTCTTAAAAAAAGATAATAATCCATAAAAGATAAACGCATTAAAAATTTTCCATTACTCAAACAATTGCAAAAGGATAAAATCTTTTCTAAATTAAGATTTAACTCCGGCAAGGGATGCTTTTTAAAAAATGCTATTTTTTCGTTCAGCGCTTTGATTATTTTTTCTTTATTAATTATTGAATTATAAAAAGCCCCGATGTTGTTATTGTCATGCTGCCGGTATTTTACTAACGCTTTATTGGTATAAACGATTTTACCAAGGCTGCAGCTTATTATCAAAGCCAGGTGATCATGCAAAAATGGCGCATCCGTAGGCATCTTAGCTAAGGCATCCCTTACTTTTTTTCTAAACATCATAGAGCAGCCCGGTGTAATATTCTTAAGAAACGACAATTCTTTCAAATAACCCTTCTTCGGTTTAATGCCTGAAGTTTTCCAGAAAGAATAGTGTATAGCCGCCAGCTTATCATCGCATATTTCCAAGTCAGAATAAGCGAGCATATTGCGCGGATCATTTTCCAAAAGTTTTTTTAAGGTAGCTATTTTGTCGCGCGCCCAATAATCATCCTGATCACAAAAACATATAAATTCCCCTTTTGTCAGAGAAATTCCTTTAAGAAAGTTTGCAACCAGGCCCAAATTATAAGGATTCTTGTAGACTTTTATGACTTTATCTAATTTAGCTAAGTCGGAGGCGATTACAAAGCTGTTATCTTTAGAATTGTCATCAATAATAACAATTTCTATATTAGTATAACTTTGCTTGAGAATACTTTTTACCTGTTCCTCTAAATATTTTTCTCCGTTGTAGACCGGCAAAACGATAGAAACCAAACTATTGGAATCCATTAATTTATCCATTTTTAGGCATTTCTTCCAAAACCTCTGCCAAAATACACGATGCTGTTTTCTCTTCAACAAATACAGGGCGCGCATCGCAATCATATTTCGTGGTGTTGTTATTACCTAAATTTACTGTTACCGCGTTTATGGAACCTATGAGCTTTTCTTTGTTTGTACCATCATAAAATACATTATATTTCCCATATTTTTCTACGCTTTGCTCCTCAAATAAAATTACAGGTTTTTTATATGCTATTGCGTCAATGGCAAATGTCGTGTGGCATGCTACCAGAAAATCAACGCCTTTAGCTAAAGCAAGTGAATCGTAATTGGTTAAAACTACTACCCTGCTCTGGTTCATTTTTCTTATTGATTCCTTAATGCTTTTTTGGCTTATATCCGAATGATGAAGCTTGATTATAATCTGAATGTCTTTAAACCCGCAAACGGTATCAATAACCTCTTTATTTATCTGCCATATGGTTTTTTTGAGAATATGCCCGCCTTCTGATATGGGAATAGGAGTTATCAAGCAGAGCGGTTTTTTTAAATCCAGACGTAGCTGCCTGCAAATTTTCCTTTTGATCCGCGAGGCAGGAATTCCTGAATATTTTTCATATTTGACACAGCCACTAACAATAATCTTTTCGCTCTCTATACCCCATTGCAATAAAACATCTTTCTGCTCTGGGCTCCATACAAATATTCTGTCAGCAATAAGCGGTGAATAACCCACCCTATGAAATGGCTCACCGTGACAGTTTACGTAAGACCTGACATTATATTTACCGGAAACTTGCGCCAATATATTTTTTGATACAGATTTATCTTCATCAAGCAATAAAGATATTATTTTAAGGCGCTTGAATAAAAGATATGACTGGTCTACCGTTTCTAATGTCTGGCGCAACTCTTTATTCCAAATAGCTTTTAGATAGTTTTTCAGGTAAGGAGTGACGTTGATATTTTTTATTATAAGAGCATCCGATAGGGCATTTAATTTATCGTTAAAGTAATTGGGCGCCCCTTCCGGGTAATTTTTATTAAGCACCTCCGGAGCATTGAATTCAGATAACAGCCTTAAATTTATCCTTTCTTTAAAAAAATAAGGCGTAAGTGATAAAGGAAATTTTTCCCTCAAAAAAATAATTTTTTTATGGTCAATGCATTTTAATAATCCTTCGGTCTGACTCAAATCAGAATATATTAAAATTCCTGAATTTCTTTTGGGGCTCAGCCGGAAGAACAAAGATGCGACAGTTGCAATAAAGGATTTTTGCAGAAAACCATTGGCATGACTTCTGTCAGAAACATTTCTCTGCGTGTCTTTTTTGTCGGAATTAAAATATTTTAAAGAAATATTTTCCGGCAACAAATCTTTCAGGAATAAATTAAATGATGGGTATTGCGGATCATCTTTACAATCTTTGCCGGATATCCATATCTCATCCGGTGAGTTTTTCTCTATGATTTTTTTAATAATAAATATTTTTTGGCAAAAATTATAGAGAAAATCAAATATAGGCAGTTCGTATGCCAACAAAATATCTATATCGCGATAAGTGAAATATCCTTTTCTGTTATGTTTTTTAAGCCAAATTCCTAATTCCAATCCTATCTCTTCTACAATCGCAAAAATTTCAGGGAGCGTTGCATATTCTTCTATATTTATATGCTTATCCGTGCAAAAACTTATAACTTTATCAAATTCAGAAAAATCTGTATTTTCTGGCTTCTCAACCAACGCTAATTTCATTTTTTAATAATTAATTGTCTTGTGTTTAGCCTGAGGATAATCTAACATCCGTATTACAAGCTGCGGAAAAGCAAAGATTTTATTTTAATCCTTAGGCCTTGCGGAAGATGCGCCCATATTTTTACGATTAAATTACCGAACATACTTTTCTTGAAAAATTCCAGCTTGTCGTTTGAAATGATTTTATTCAATCCCTTTTCAGCCACGACAATCTTTTGAAAACGTTCATCAGCCAGAATATTTTTCTGGTTTCTTTCCCTGCTGTATTTAGGGAAAAATGATTTTATTAATTCTACAGTGAATTTATCGGGATTCTTTACTTTTTTCTCAAGCCACGGTTTCTGCAAATCTATAATGTCGTAGCTAATTGCCCTGTACATAATATAGTCGGCGGGAATATTTCCCTCTATCACCCATTCATTATCTACACAAAAAAGTTTCCCTTCTTTTCGCACTATATTCCTGAAAATAAATTCTATTGAGTCGCCCCTGAGCAAAGGAAAGCCTTCGCTGTCATTAATTCCTATATGGTAGCGCCCCATCATTTCACTATAATATATCCTTAATAATTCCAGAATCCTCTCTAGGAAATTCTGCGAAACCAGAGCCTTAAAAATATCAAAAATCATTAAATCACCCGCGCACCAGGGGCTATCTCCGACAATGTGCCTTAGCTTAAGGCCGGCTTCTTCAGCGATAATGTCTTTGGCTTCTCCGGATAATCTTTTTTTCTCAATATGGATGCCGGGATTAAGCTTAGCCGTTGTAACACATTGATATTCTTTGCGCCTTTTTACAGAAAATTTTTTGATTACCCAGCCAGGTTCTCCGACAGAATCAGGTTTATTTAAACTTGCGACAACCAAAAAAGAATTGGATAGCTCTCTGATAAGCCCGGCTTCAGATAAGGTTTTGACTGCAAGGCCTTCATGAAAATTATGCACTCTTGAGGTGCCGCAGGAATCAAAGGGCGCATCTATCCAATTATGCAGATAAAAATTATTTTCGGCTCCGCTATCGCTTATTATGGTGGAAGCGAATTTATAATCAGGGAAACAATAATAAAAAGATACGTTGGAAAATCCGGCAGCTTTTAAAATTTTTTCTAATCCTCTCCGGCAAAAGGTTACAGGGCTTCGCCTATCGGGATAATCTTGTATGCCGTCAAAAACTTTTCCTGTGTGGTCTTCGGGAAAACCATTCCAATATTTAAGGCCGATTTTGTTTTCTATTGCTATTACCAGCATACCTTCTTTTTTTAAAGCGGCCTTAACGTGGCAAATCAGCCTTAGACATGATTCTTCTGCATCGTAACCATCTAAAAATAGCGGAGCATATTCTAAAACGCCTATTAACGTAGCTACATCGTAAACAGAATTGAAATTAATATATTTTGCGTTCCCACAAAATACTTTTACATTTTTTAAGTCCCTGCATCTTTCTTTAGTCGCTTCGGCGCGCAGGAAACTTCCCTCAACAGCGTCAACTGAGGTGAATTTCTCGCCTAAATACCTGGTTAAAGCTCCGCAGCCTGAACCAATTTCCAATACTTTATATCCGCGGGGCAATTCTAAACATTCCATAATATTGGACCTGCCCAATCCTAAATGATAGTAAGAAGGCCAATCCCTGCTTAAAGAAGCGAGCTCCTGGGAATTATCGCTGATATCTTTTGCGCGTTTGATTACTCCAGAAATATATTTTTCTGCTTCAGCGCCGTCTGAATAATCAAAATTACGCAATTTGTAATCCGGAAGCAAATGCACTCTGCTTTTTTCATCGTATAAAAAATCAGAGAACTGATATTTGATGTTTTCTGTATTTGGATTTTTTTCTATCATATTACAATTTATTGCCCGAAACACAGGCGATTGCTTAAATATATATTTATAATATTTTTCCCCAGGTAAATGCTTCGCCTTTTTTTATGTCTAATTTTGCCTTTCGGTTTATGATAATTTTTTTATACTCCGGGTATAAGCATCCTTCTGCCAGCGGCCTTAATATGTCTACCATTGCCTCTGTTATCGTGGAACCCCTGATTATATCCTTAGACGCCCTGAGGCATCTACGCTGCAATACAAGGGTCTGTTTTTCTTCTTCATATAAATCTTTGACCGAAGACCCGAGAGCTTTTTCTAGCTGGCGTATACTTATAACCATTTTCTTGAATTCAATCGCATCCATGGCGTGGGGGTGATCCGGTCCTAATCTAGTCTTATCGTCTGTAAAATGTTTTTCAATCACACATGCGCCGAGGGCAACCGCGCCTAAGGGGACTACGCTGCCGGACGTATGATCTGAATAACCGGTCAATACGTTAAAAATCTCGCCTAGAGATTTCATAGCTTTAATGTTAGCGTTTTCAAAATGTGACGGATAATTCGTAACACACTGCAAAAGCACAAGATCGTTGTTTCCTGTTGAGCGTATAGCGCGAAGCGCTTGGTCAATTTCGGCAATTGTGCTTGCTCCACAGCCTAAGATAACCGGTCTTTTCCTTCTTCCTATATACTTCAACATATCAAGCCACGTTATATCGCCTGAACCTATTTTGAAAGCAACAACTCCTAGTTCATCCAGGATATCCACCGCTTCTTTATCGTATGGAGAGGAAAAAAAATGAATACCTTTTGATTGCGCATACCGGAAAAGCTCTCCATGCCATTTTCTGGGAAACTCGGCATCCTTGTATACGCTATATACGGGCTTCTTCCATTTAGCCTGGAATCCCGCTTTCAATCCCTCAAAGCCTTTTTTTGAAACAATCTTATCCGCCAGAAACGATTGAAACTTTGCTGCATCTGCCCCGCAATCTTTAGCAAGATCAATAAGTTTCTTGGCGCGGGCTAAACTCCCATCAAAATTAGACCCTATTTCCGCTATAATATAAGCTGGCTCTCCCGGCCCTATCCATCGTTTACCTAATTTTATTTTTTCCATTTTTAGCACCTCCGTAAAATGTGATTTTGATAATAGCTTTTAATATTTTCCAGTTGGCTTTAACTGTTCTTCCGAATCTAGGGGCATCTTTCCTCTTGTTAAGGTCAATATTCCTTTGAGTAATCCTATAGCCTGCGCTTGCCGCATTAAATAAAAGCTGTGTTCCGATAGAAGAAATCCTGTCAAAATAGCCGACATCTTTATATACGTTTATATTGTATGCTTTAAGGCCGCAAAGCGGGTCACAAATGCCTAACTTTCTTCTCGCGACGAAAGCAAAAAGATGTTCTGTCATGCGCGAACGATAAGGCCTTATGCCGACTACAACATCAGCCTCGCCGGCAATTATTGGCCCAATAATTTTCGGTATGTCGTCAGGATTATGCTGCCCATCGGCATCAAAAGTCAAAACGACCGAAGCTTCTCTATCTGCCGCTACCTTAAAACCATTATCTATGCTTTTATCGTAGCCCTGATTTTCGCAGTTAGTAACAATAACTGCCCCTTCCTGTTCCGCGATAAATGCGGTTTTGTCAAAAGACGCATCGTCTATTAAAATTACCTCATCGCAATATTGCTTAACGCCCCTGATGACTTTCGCAATAGTCTCCTCTTCGTTAAACGCGGGTATTATTGTTACAACTTTCTTATTCATCTTTTAGCTTCCTCACGTATCCGCTTTCTTCCAAGGCCTTCATTTCTTTGAGCCCTTCTCTAACATCAGGCAAACGATGGTTTAAAATTTCCTCCGCCCTAGACACATCTAATGACAAGTTCTTTGGGCGAAGGGCTTTTAATTTAGCTTCGGAAATATTCACCGGCTTTATCAAATTTTTACTGATATTAAAAACTTCTGCTATCGCATATGCAAAGTCAAGTTTGCTGCAGGATTCGCTCGCGGCAACATGCAGAATACCGCTATATTTTTTTTCTTCTAACTCAAATAAAATACCGATAAGATGGTTAACCAGTATCGGCGAGAAGTAAGCATCTTTAAATGCCGGAAATTCTCTGGAATTTCTCAATTCGCCAAGCATCCATTCGGCAAGGCTTAATTTTTTCAATTTGTTCCACCCATAAATATTTGTTCTAACTATGCATGCTTGCGGGCAGAAGGATAGGACTTTTTTTTCAGCTTCAAGTTTTGTTTCTCCGTATACATTTACAGGGCCTGTTGTATCTTCTTCTTTATAATTGCCCTTTTGGCCGTTGAAAACATTATCTGTTGAAATATGTATGAGATATGCGCCCATATCTCTAGCTGCTTCTGCTATGTTAATGCTTAGTGTAACATTGTATTTATAAGCCTCGGCGGGGTGCTCCTGGCAATAATCTAAATTTGTTAAAGCAGCGCAATTGATTATAAAGTCGGGTTTTATCTTTTTTATCCGGCTGATATTTTCTTTATTAATGAGGTCTGCTTGTAAAAAGTTTACTTTTTCTATGTTAACTTTGTGGCTGTTGTAGGTGGCAAAAACATTAAACTTTGAAACGGCAATCTTTGCTATATTACTTCCAAGAAGCCCGCTGCCTCCGGTAATCAAAATATTTTTCATATCTAAACCCCGTATCTTAAACTATGCGGATTCTATGCCAGCCTTTTGAAACCGCTGTGGCATACGGAACCCTTCAAGTGTTTTTCAAGATTACCTTTTTTTATTGCACTTGCCAGAAACCTAAATGTTGCGCCGACAGCTTTAAGGTAGGCTTTAATATGCTTATCTTTATGCGCATAGGAAGCATAAAAAGAATCCGTAGCCAAAAATCCCTCCTTGAGCATAAGCTGAGTAAACAGTGTTTTTGCTGCTAAACGGCCTTCGTAATCAAAAGCGAAGTGGCTTAAGGCGGGCGTGCCTGAAATGGTTATCCCCAGGCAATTCTTACGGGCAGCATAGCGCCAGCCTGACTGAATCTCTCTGCCGACTTCAGAAAGGTATGCTGCCACTTTTTTGGTTTTTAATTTTTTTATCGTAGCCAGCGCAGCTGTCGGGCCAACCCTTTCTGTCCAATACGTGCTGCTAATGAAAGTTTCTTGAGCGATGTCCATAACGTCACTTTTGCCAATTATTGCGGCCATGGGGTAACCATTACTGATTCCTTTTGCAAATACCGCGATATCCGGATAAACATTAAAAAGCAAATGGGCGCCGCCAAGCGTGAGGCGCCAACCCGAACTGACCTCGTCAAATATCAAAATTAAACCGAGTTTTTGCGTTACTTTTCTTACTGTTTCAAGAAAATCTGCTTTTGGATAATAATTCCTTATTGGTTCCATCACCACTGCGGCGATATTATTATTATATTTTTTAACCAAGTTAAGGAATGTTTTTGTATCATTGTAAGCAAAGGGAAAAGCGGTTTCTCTTAACGCCCTGGGGACTCCCCTGGGCGCAAGGCCGGCCAGTAGGTGGCCGTCTAAACTTTTATTGCTGGCAAGATTCGCAGAAAGATACCAATCATGCCAACCGTGGTATCCGCAGAAAAGAATAATGTCTTTTTGCCTCTTAGCTCTTGCAATCCTTACTGCAACAGCCATAGCCTCTCCGCCGCATCTGGCATACCTTGCCATGTGGGCCCAGGGATGAATTTTAAATAAGGAATCGGCAAGCTCCACCTCTTCCGGACAGTTAAGAGTTGCCATGGAACCTTTCTCTATTGCTTTTTTAACGGCGCAATCAACATCTTTGTCTGCGTAACCTAAGATGCAGGCTCCAATGCCCATATAACTCATGTCTATATATTTCTTATTATCAATGTCCCAAATCTCACAACCGTTTGCTTTTTTGTAATAGGCAGGCCAAAAACCGGGAAGAAACATCTCCGGCCTTTTTGACAAAAGCTGTGTTGCTCCGGGAATCATTTTTTTGGCTTTATCATAAAGCTGCTGTGTTTTACTCATAGCTCTCTCCTACGGGAAAGGATTCTGTCCTCTCGTAAAGATTTTAAATATCCTTCATTCTTGAGAATATTATTATTTATAGTTTCATATTCAGGATGCTCGGCTAATAACTTTAGAATTTCTTTCATTCCAAAATAATTATTTTTCTTATAAAGTTTTTTATATATCAGCTTTATGAATTTGTAATCTGCTTTTTCGTCAAGAGTCCATCTTTTTTGAGAAAAATCCCGCGGGTATTGCAGCATGATTTGTTTGAATAATTCTGGATGCTTTTTTAAGTAAGGCGTGACATGTTCGCATTCAGAGGCAAGAACAGCTTCCTGCCAGGCCTTTTGCAATGCCTTAAAAGTAAAAACCTCAACAACAATTCCATCAGGAAAACTATCCGCTGTTCTTGTGTAGTCATTTCCCTTATCCAAATGTAATTTTATAACTTTATCAATAACTAAATAATCCGACACCGGGCAATCAGCAGTTATCCTTACAATATGCTCGGCGTTAAGAAGTTTAGCCGACTGATAGTATCTATCCAAAACATCATCTCTAGAACCGCAATAAAATTTTATTCCTATTTTTTTACACAGTGCCGCTATTTTTGAATCTCCTTTAAGGATAGTTGTAGCAACCATTACTTCATCAACCAGCTTACTCCTTTTAACTCTTTCAATGACGCGTTCCAAAACGGTTTTCCCTTCCAACTTTAACAAAACCTTTCCTGGCAAACGCGTGGAACCAGTTCTTGCCTGGATAATAGCAGCTACTCGGGATTTTTGTTTGTCAATTTTTGATTTCTTCCAATAAACAGGGACTATTATTTTTTCATTTCTTAGATTAAGGCCATTAAGGGCAGGATAAAATTTTTTAAATCGCGCGCAGAAATGCGAGACTTGATATATATGTTCGTTCAATTGCCTCAAATTATCAATACCAACGATAACCCTGCTAATATATTTATTAAAGGAAACGAAGTTAAAACACAGAGCGTAAGGCGGAATTTTTGATTTTTCTGAAATTGAATACAGCTTTTCAAGATTATTTCTTAGCGGTTGGAAATTCTTATCTAATTCCGAGGGCTTTTTAAAAATCAAACCCTGCAGAAAAATTGAGCGCGCATGGATTTCTATCTTACGTTTACGCATGCCGTCAAAATAACGCTCAAACCTTCTGTCAAAAACGTTAAAAGGAATCTGTATCAAATCTACGCTACGGACTGATTTTAAAATAGTTTCCAGCTCAAAAGGAAAATTTAACGAAAAACCTATTTTAGCTATCCTGCCTTTTCCTTTTAATTTTACCAGCTCCTCATAGACCTTTTTATCTTTTTCATAACTTTCAAAATTATGTATCAAATAGCCTTCCAACGAAGACACATTAAGCTTTGACAAAGAACTATAAAATAAATCCTCCACCTCATTGTGCCTACAAGCCGGCAATTTTGATATGATTTTTATTCTCTTCCCGGAAGTTTTTATAAAATCGCCTATTGTCTTTTCGCTTTCAGCGTAATTATGAGCCGTGTCAAAAGTATCTATGCCTGACTTAATGGCTTTATCTAATATTTGAAATATTTCCTCGCGAGGAATTTTACCTCTTTTGTTGTTGATACCGTAATCCATGCCAAATTGAGCTGTGCCCAAAATAATTTTGCTCATTTATGAAAATTTTTATTACGATTATCTTAGTTATCGTCTTGTATCATTTTTTGCAAATCGCCCACTGAAAGCCATTTGGTGTTATTATCGCTTCTGTATCCATCAAAAGAATCGGGAAGTGTTTTTTTCAAAATTCTGTGATTTTTCCCAAGAACCACTTCGGGGCAAGTTATAAATCTGTCATTTTTTTCTTCAGTGTATCTGGCATCATCAGAAGGAACAAGAATTTCATGCAATTTCTCACCAGGCCTTATGCCGGTAACTTTCATGGCACATCCAGGCGCTATTGCTTTAGCTAAATCCAAAATTCTCATGCTTGGTATTTTAGGAATAAATATTTCTCCGCCCTGCATCTCTTCAAGGCAATTAATAACAAAATCTACTCCTTGTTTAAGTGTTATCCAGAACCGCGTCATACGCTTATCGGTAATAGGGATTTCTCCTTTTTTTATGCATTCCTTAAAAAACGGGACAACACTTCCACGCGAACCAAAAACATTGCCATAACGCACTACACTGAATTTTGTCCCGGCAGGAGAATAATTGTTAGCGGAAATAAACATTTTTTCGGCACATAGCTTGGTAGCGCCGTAAAGATTAATGGGATTGGCAGCTTTATCGGTGCTTAAAGCAATTACTTTTTCTACATTATTATCTATTGCAACATTAATAACGTTTTCCGCTCCTATGATATTGGTTTTAACAACTTCAAAAGGGTTATATTCGGCTGTAGGGACAATTTTTAATGCTGCAGCATGGACGATAATATTAACGCCGTTAAAAGCGCGGTGTAATCTGTCCGGGTCGCGTATGTCACCGATAAAATAACGGACATTATCGCCGTTAATATTCTTACTCATTTCATACTGCTTCATTTCATCGCGGCTGAAAATGATTATTTTTTTTGGTTTGTGCCGCAAAAGCAACATTTCGGTAAATTTTTTGCCAAAAGAACCTGTGCCTCCGGTAATAAGAATTGTTTTTTCTTTAAAAATATCTTTCATATAAACTCCTTTTTAACTTATATCTTTATGCAGCCATTGTCGGCCTTTATTGTAGGCTTTGCCTACTTCATCTTCCAGCCTTGGGGAAAGTAGACGCAATAGCTCTTTGCCTAAGATACGATATTGCTTGCCTACTTTTGCCGAGCGGATAATGCCTTTTTTGATAAGCCGCATGGTAGTGGAAGGGCTTACTTTCAACAATTGCTGGGCTTCTTGCGTGGTATAAACTTCATTAGGTTTAATTTCCATGGTTCACCTCTTTTGCTTGAAATTATCACAAAAAATGGCTATTTGTCAATAATTATCTTTAATAGTCAATAATAGTCATTAGATGTCAAGCGGGACCTATTTTATTCCAGGGGGCGGCCGGAAATCATAGATAAATATTGAGTATCCGGCTTTCGCACAAGGCGGGTAGATTTTAGTCCAGGCTACGGAATCAAGATATTGCACGCTTATTGCATATATTTTCTTTTCCGGTTTTATGTATTCGCTCTTGGTGAAATTTATAAAATTTATACCGTACATTGCTGGATTATCCTGCCCGAAATAGAATAGTGTTATTGTGGGAGTGCCATTTTTTTTAGCATATTGGCCTAAAGCTGGCAAATCCTGGCCCCAATCAATATTTGAATCTCTTAAATATTTGTAACCATTATCAGAGCCGCCTATAAATTCATTGAAATAACTAAGATAATGCGGCCAGGCAAAAACACCGGTAAAAATAAGCCATCCTGTCAATATAACAATTATAAGCCGTTGCCAGGAATTTTTGACAAATAAAATAATACGCGAAGAAAAAATAGCTATTAAAGGATAAATGGGCAATATGTATCTTATGCCTAATTGTAATTTGCTAGCTGAAGCAATAATAAAAATTATACTTATGGGAAGGATAAGGTATATCTCGTCTTTTTTTAACCGCTTTAACGGTATAGAAAAAAATGCCGCAAAGAAAAAAATTATTAAAGCAATCGGGGTTTTAATAAGGAGAGCAAGCACATAATATAAAGGATTACCGTAATCTGACCACTTACCCCAAAAAAACATTAAATGGCCTTCTTTATCGTGTTTCATTACGCCCAAAAAGCCTGTAATGTAAGTAGTCAGGGGCATGGGCGTTTGTTTTAAGAAAATTTCGGTTTTATTTGCTAAATTTTTATTCCAAAAAGGCAAGAAACGCGCGGCGGAATTTTTAACAAATTCTATCTTCTCCTGCTGATTGATTGTTTCGGCCAAAAATGGCTTCATACGAAAACCATACCCCGCCCAGATAGTAACAACCGAAAGCGCAAAAATAAGCACTAAAGAGCTGCTAATTTTAAAATTTTTTTTAGACCAAAAGCCTTCTAATAATGCTAAGATTAAAAATATGGGGTAGAGTAAGACTGCGCTATATCTAGATAATTGAGCTAACCCCAAAGCAATTCCCGCCGCAAAAAGTAATTTCCTGCTGGGAGATTTCATGAATTGATAAAATACATATAAAGCCAGAAGCGTAAAACAAGCTGCGGTTATATCAGTTGTAGATAAGATGGAGTGGGCTAATACTTCGGGAGTAAAACAATACAGTAATAAAGCAAAGAGCCCGCATTTTTTGCCATAGATTCTTGAAGCAAAAAGATAAACTATTATTGCGCAAAGCATACCGACAAAAACCATTGCCAGGCGGCTTAGGAATAATATAGTATGGGCTTTCCCTCTGTTATACTCAAAGAAAAACTTTTTGCCAAAACTTGGCGTATCCGCCTCTTGCCAGCTTTTATCGTCAAAAGGCGCTTTTAAATGAAAAAAATTAAGAGGCAAAGCCATAATATAGCGCGCGAGCGGCGGATTGGAAGGATTTAACCTAAAGTCCCATTTTTGATAGTAGCTGTAGCCTGCCGGGATGTGATGAGCTATTTCATCACAGGTCCCGGAATTTTTAGATATACTTGTAACCGTCAATGTAAAAAATACGCAAAGTAAGAATGTGGCTACGAATATATTTCTCATTTGTCAAAAGGATTATATTGAAAGATTATCTTGTGTTCTCCTTTGCCTATCGCAACAGCTTGTATTACATTTTCAACTTCCATTATTGGCTTTTTTTCTCCATCAATAAATGCGTTCCAATATGGATAATAATTTTCCGAAAAAACAATGAAGCCTTTTTCTTTTGCATTAAATTCTGATTGCATATAACCGCTATAATATTTAACAATCTTTATGGAAACTCCGTTGTTTGTCATCGCCTGTTTGTCTAAGGAAGTTGTAAAAAAAACTCTCGGCAGATACTCTTTTAATTTATAAAGGCATATGCCTTCCTCAACCATAACTTCTTCTAAAAAATCAAAATTAAGTTTATGAGGTGTAACTATGTATTTTACATTTAATAATTTCAATAAATCGCGTTTTGCCGCTATCGCTTCATCCGAAGGATATAATACACCTAACGAGTTATCCACGACCTCCAAAGAATCAAGGGTATATTTATAGCTTCTTTGCGCTAAAGGAGAATAGGAAGCTATGCTATCTATGCCAACAATAATATTTGCTGATGGGCGCGTCCACCATGGCATATCGTAGCTAGCAAAACAATAAGGCAATATCCTAAAAAGGCTTTTGTCAGATTGCAGGGCCTGTAAAATTTTTTTATGCGTAGGCTTTAACGAATCAAAGGATTTTATATTGCCTCTAAAACCCGTTCCATAGAAACTAAATATAAATATGTCTATAAATATTACGGCTATAAAAAATTTTCTTTGTTTAGCATTTATATTTTGCTTTCTTAGCAGATATTTACAGACAAATATGGCAAGAAAACAGAAAAACAAAGAACTCAATAAAAATACATTTGAAAACGAAACAGCTTCAACCAAATTTTTATAGAAACCTTTTACTTTGCTTAAATATAATTCAAGGCTATAGCGATGGTAATCTTTTCCGATAATGTAATGCGTTATATACCAATTGCCTATATTTATAATTTTGTCCTTCAAAATATACAAGATTATTTTTGCAAAAACAAATATAGCCACCATGCTGCCTATGGCTATTGATGACATATTAAGGATACGGGCCTTGGCCTTGATGTTCGCGCCAAAGAAAGAAGCAAATCCCAATCCTGTTAAAATAGAGGCCGCAAAAACAGCGAAAAAGATGAATTTAGAGGGATTCCGGAAACTATATAAATGCGTTACTTTTATCAAAAAAACATACAAAGGGTTATAGGCGCCAAGAGCAAGAAAAAGAGCAATGAAAAAAATCGCAGCCAGCGGCCTGATTTTTGGAGTAGTTTTTAAAGCGTATATAGCCGAGATAAGAAATATCAGCGAAAATATGCCTACATAGAATTGCATCCCGTAAAATACGAGCGAGGGAAAACATAGGCTTATAAAATTTAAAGGGCTGAAAGAACCCCACAGGGCAAAACCCAGAGAATTTTGCATGCGGGTTGAAAGGTTAACCATTTTAAGAGTTAAGGCAAGTTGAGGATACGCCAGAATAATTGCAATAGAAAAAGCTGCTGTTATTTTAATGATATTTTTTATATCTATTTCTTTTCTAAGTTTCAAACCGTATAGAAAATATAGCAGATAGAAGAAAAAAGTATAGACTGCCATTTGCACAAATCCGGCCAGCAATTGCATTCCGGAAATTATTCCAATAAAAAAGATGTATCTTATTTTTTTGTTTTCAAAATATTTCTCAATAAGAAACAAGACCAGAGGCAGCCACACAAGCGTACGCAAAGTTATTATATTATAAAAACATCCGGCATAGCTTGAACCAAAACAAAAAAGCAAAGCCGAAAGTGAACCTCCATATTTTCCGGCACCCATCTTGTATGCATAAACATAAGTGAATATCCCTGCCAATATAAAATGTAAAATTACCGAATAATTATATGCTACATTTAACGGTAACATAAAAAACAAAATAGCATTTAAAGGATAAAATCCGCCGATTTGGCCTTCGGCAATTAGCGGAAAGCCGCTGTTTACATATCCTGTCCAGAATGGAAAACAAAAGTTCTTTATGGCTTCGCTATATACCTGGCTCCATGGATAAAACTGAACCAGATAATCGCCTTGCAGGAAGGCAGCTTTCATGAATATAAGCTTACCGAGGAATATAAAAATTATGCTGGCAAAAAATATAATAAAGCCTGAGTGTTTTTTCATTCCGTGTTATTTATTTTAACCTGTAAATCAGCAAAATCGGGCCGTTATTGTTTCTACCAAATATTTCTTTATTTGAAAATGGTGCGGCAGTCGTAGAAAACCTATGCTTTAAATCAATGTTTTGCGTTTTGTAAGGATTAAACACTTTAATCAATTCGGCTTTCTTTATTAGGCTGTTTTTAAAATTACTGTTTGGATAATTCTGCGATGGATAATCCAGGTGTATTATGACATAGGCAATTTTATTTTCGTAAAGCTTGTCTAATTCAAAGGGCAGCTGCGGCGATGAAGAAAAAATGAATTTTTTTTCTTTATCATTGCCAAGGAAAAATATATTATAAGATTTTTCTCGTTCAGAAAGAACCTTAAGAATTTTAGCTTTTCTCATGCGCCCGCCAAATTCATTTTTATTTTCCAGAAAATTAATTTTTTCTCTTATTTGTTGCGGAGACTGAAGCAGGCGAGGAGAAAAAAAGTGATAATCCAAGGCTATCGCTGAGCCTTGCGGCAGATTATCCTCTATCCATTCTGTTGCCTGCGTTCTTGTATCTTTTCTTGAGAAAAGGATATCGGAATATACCGATTTGATAAGGGGCGGAGCAATCAATATGGAAACTGTTAAAATAAAAAAATATTTTTTCCATGGTTTTTGCAGGAATTTATTAAAAAAATCTACGATGCAAATACTGGCGGCAATAATTAAAAACGGCAATATCGGCAAAATGTACCTTTCGTGCCTTTGCCCAAAAAAAACGATGCTCAGGTATGATAATAATATGAATAATGCAATTAACTTTCTTCTAACATCTTTTGAAAATAAAAAGATGATGAATCCGGCTATTGAAATTATTGCCATAAATAAACCCATGCCTTCAAAGGCCGAATAGCTTATATGATATAACCACCCCATATATACGTGTGCTTTGCTTTCGGAAAATACCGAGGCAAGAAATGTTTTTATATCTAAAATTGAATAAGGGTTGGATAACGCATAAGATAACGCAAAGAAAATAAGAAAAGTAAAATTAACCCGTAATGTGCCGCCAATAAACATCGTTTTATCTTTTTTATACAGCCAAGGCCCAAGTAAAATAGGGGCAATAATTAAAACCCCGTTATATTTAAAACCGGTAGCAAATCCGGCGAAAACCCCAGCCCATATCATATTGCTTAATTTATCTGTACTTAAATATTTAAACGAAAACAGGAAGGCTAAAAGAAGAAATAGGATAAGCCCTACATCATGATAGGCGTAATGGCAATCTCTAACATGGAGAAACGATACTGCCAAAAATAGCGCTGCAAGATAACCTGATTTTTTATTAGAAATTATTTGTGTTACTTTGAATGTTAAAAAAATGCTGATGCAGCCCGGGATAAGCCCCAAAAAAACCCTGGCTATAAGATAGAAAGCTGTGGGATTTTGCAAAAATAACGTTAAAAAACTATCGCTATCTTTAAAATAATTAAATAAATTGCCTAATAAGTAAAATATGGCGTAAAGAAAAAATAATATATAACCTATCAGGGGAGGCAATTGAAAGTAGTGGGGGTTAAAATCTCCGGAACCGTAGCTAATTGCGTGGTTTATCGCCATCGGCTCGTCCTGATGGTATTGGTAAGGTAATCCGAAATTTATGCCCCATATACGCAGTATAAATCCAAGAGCTAAGATTGTGATTAAAAAAATATGTCCTTTTTTTATTTTAACCATGCAATCTTTTAATCCATAAAAGGTCTAAAAGCATCTTCCAGGAATCGCGCATAGGATTAACCTTGCTTATAGACGAATTCAGCCAGATTACCGGCACTTCTTTTATTTTGTAGTTTTTCTTTTTGGCTAGATAAAGCATCTCTACATCAAAACCAAACCTGTCTAT
>Ga0265297_10001472_pt1 | contig 55002 bp, 56 predicted proteins | sample Munlanlwell13791_FD_192502 | JGI IMG/M metagenome (GOLD analysis project Ga0265297, IMG submission 192502) | Leachate microbial communities from a municipal landfill in Southern Ontario, Canada - Leachate well 137-91 | ecosystem: Engineered > Solid waste > Landfill > Unclassified | place...
TTGGTATACCTCTCAAAGATCTCAAACAAGCAACAAAAGATGCAGTTGCAAAACGATTTACAATCCTCAAAGTCTATCAAGGAAATCAAAAAGGTGAAGGAAAGAAAGGTCCATTTGGAATTGATGAAACAGGACTCACGAACGATAATCAGGACACAGGCCTCACCGGAGGTCTCATTCAGTAAAAGGTGACCTAAATGCCAAACTGCGGAATATGTGGAGACCGGATTTTCCTGAACAGGCCCTATATCAGGGATGATGACTCTGGTAAGATATTTCACCAGAAATGTACCAAAACACACTGCATGGCTTGTGGTGACAAGGTGGATAAGACCAAGCCTTACGGATTACACAAGGGTAGCGGATCGGTATTCCATCCGGATTGCATGGACAAACCGAAATCTGCCGGGAAGACCAAATCCAAACGCCAGAAGAGATCCAATAATCCGAACATCTTTGGCCTTTACACAGACAAGAAAGGCTGGATGGCTGTCGAAAAAACACTGCTTGAAGCCATCAAGAAAGGGGATCAGAAATCAGTGGTCAGACTGGCAAGGTTGTATTCCAAATATGGTGCAACTGACACGGTATCCAGAGAGTTAATATCAAAGCACTGGGATAAACTGCATCCAACCAAGCCATTCAATTACAATCTCTGGTATTCTGCCAATCCAACAACCTTCACCGTGTATTTTGATGGCAAGCAAGAAGATGTTCAGGCAGAGGGCCAGTGGGATGCAATGCAAAAAGTCATTCAGAAACACAAAATTCCCAAGAAAAGGCAGGGACTTGTGTCAGCTCTCCACAAAGGAACGGAAGCTCAGAGCTACATGTTCAATCCAGATTCAGAAGAATACTCAGTGTACAATGCTACTGATGGCATTTACGCATGTCCATTTACATTTGAGTCCAAAAAAGAAGCCGAAAGGTTTATACGGTCTTTCAGGGAGCGATTCAAAGCGCAGGGCTATTATTTAACAGCAAATGGAAATCGCATATCTCCTGATGATGTAATATTAGAGATAGTCAAGAGCAACCCTGGATCGGGAGTTGGTCTTACCACAAAAGAAGATTTCCTGAAATGGTGGTCCCAGGGACTGTCATTAGGCTTAATCAAAACCGATGGCAAAGTATGGCAGGGTCCAGATTCTCAGAGATTCTTAGACTGGTGGGCGCACGGTTTCACATTGGGAATAGTCAAATCCAAAAAGCCTCACATCGAGCAGGGCGAAAGCATAATGAACTACATCGCCAGGGCATTAACGTTATCTCTACTTGACCTGAAGGGTAGAAAGCCAACAGTATTGACAAATCCATGCTCAACGATGCGCAGGCCTAACAAGAGATGGAGAGTATCCATGCTCAGCCCCCCACCGGTTACGAAACACATTCTCAAGGAGATAGAACTGGGGCCATCATCAACGGAATATGATGTCAAACAGCAATTAATCAGAGAAGGAATTGCTGGAGAGATACTTGGAATTACTCTAATTAATCCGGCAACATGGGAATCATACCCGGGTGGCAAGCTAGGTGGAGCATGGGATGATATTGATTTCACAGAGCAGGACGTAAAGAATCGCATAATTCCCAAAGGAACCAGAGAAAGCAAAAACTCACACGATTACTCGGTGAGGATGCCATGTCCCTAGTCAATACCACATCAAAATGGGAGAGAACCAATGATTAGCGAAAAGAACCTTCCAGGCCAACTGAGAGCAGTTCAGGGTAAAATCGCTCGAAAGCGTAGAGAAATCGAGGCATTTGAGAGACAACATGAACAAGATGGCTGGGATGGAAGAGAAGACCTTCAGGGTTATGAATCAATGTCAAACACACTTAACAGTGAATTAAATGCTCTGGAGTCCGAATACAAGGAGATTCTGGCAAAGATGCGCAAGCAACGTCCAAGCAATTATTTTACCAATTGCGAAAATCCCAAAAAAAAACTAGCGATTTTGACTCCTGAAGAGGATAAAGACTGGGAAAATGCATATATCAGCAATCTGGAAGAGGGACTGGATGATGATGAAGCCGATGAAAGCGCATGGACGGAATTGAAAGAAATGCATCCAAGGCTTCAAGAATTTGACGGTATTAATGAGAAAGCCACACAAAAGGCATTGAAATCTAATCCAAATAGGGTAGATGAAGCTACTAGGCTTGGAACAAAAGCATTTCATGATGGTAAAAGAAGAGTGCCATTGTATGACAATGATTTGATGCTTATGCTTGATTTACGAAATCAACCTGGCGATAGCGACAATCTTGAATTATTATCTGCCTGGGCTAAGGGGTGGGATAATGCAAATCTATCTCAGCCAATATCAAACCCAACAATCAAGCAATGGCCTGTAATTACCGCACCTGATGGAAAGCACTACCAGGTCTATGTTAAACGCTATGGTTCAGGTAGGGAAAGTGGCGAAGGCGAAGATGATACTCAGTACCCATACGCAGTGATGGTCAAATTCATTGAATTGGATGAAGGCAGACAGATTTATGAGGAATGGACCACATATTCAAATAAGGCTGATGCTATTGCGGAAGCTGAACGCCTGTCAAAGAGAATTGAAACTAGAGGTTCTCCCTGGGATAATGAAGTAACCCAAGCAGAGTGTGGTTGTGGTGATGATCCAGAGCATCCGTTAAGGTCTTTTTGTGCGGTACATGGAGAAAGGCGTAATCCAATCCAATTACCGCCCAAACACAGGCCCGGACCTGGAGGATATGTTGATTTCCCACACGATTACGATAAAGAAGTGCATTCGGACACTTCCGATAGAACATACATGGTAAGAAAAAGGGGAGATAACTGGACATGCACATGCCCTTCATTCATATTTAACAAGAAAGATCCTAGAACATGCAAACACATTGAACGGGAGAAAGAAGCAGGCTATCAAGAACCAGAGACAACACCAAACACCTGGAACGATTTATCGGTAAGTGAGCGCGTGACCATAGTCCGAAGAGAATTCCCGAATCTAGGTCCAGACGGGGTGATTAACTTGGCAAATACCAAATGGGACAATATACCTGAACAAAAGAGAGGCATTCTATCAACATCTACCAGAACAAACCCTGGAATGAAATATTCCATCACATACTTTGACCCTGAGACGGATGAGGGCCAGGAAAAGACATGGACATTTAACACAATACATGAAGCCAAGGAATTCCAGAAGGATCTAGCATCATTCTGGAGAACAGCGAAATCAAAAATACCTATCAATCAATCAAACCCAGGATATAGGATAGCCTCAACCAAGCCAGGGACCATCGAGGACTTGATGCTACATCGAGCTGTCATTGAAGAGGTTACTAGAAGGCCATACCGGGTCGATAAAGAGATGGGGAAACGCCTGATAAATCCAAAGCAGAGAGCACCCGATCCAACTTCAATGAAAGATGTTAGGGACCGCTTGACGAGCAAGGGACCGCAGAATTTCTCGCTGAAGAGGGTCGTAGAGGGCCAAGAAGCCCAAGGCATTCTTGAAGCCATAGTTATGGACCTCTACGGCGGAATACCGCTTATTGGCGATGCAAACGACTTAATCAGGACTACTCGGATAATCAAAACTACAGGATCGCCCCTGAAGGCACAGATTCACAGCATTGACACTTTGTTAGGGACAGAGGGAATTCCACTGGTGGATATGATTCCCATAGTGGGTGGACTATTGTCCAAAGGTGGTGGGGAAATTGCAGATTTCCTGTTGCCAGCGAACACTATTGGCTTCATAATCGAGCCGCCTCAAGAGAATCCACTGACAGCATCGGAACTTCTAGCCGGTCTCACGGCAGCCGGGATAGTTACCGGAATCGCAATGGGTGGGGCAAGTGCTATTGGTTCCCAGCTCATAGACAGGGGCATGAAGGGAGTTGAAAAGGAATTAAAAAAGAATCCTGCTCGTAAAGGCAGAGCTGCCTACTACCGATGGGGGGAATTCAGCAATTATGAGGATTTCGACATGAAAGAACTGGACAGCATGGAAGTTCTTGACGAAAATCAAATGTTAAGCATGAATGTCAAAGATGATCACGAAGGTTGGACATTCTACGCCTATGAAAGTGATATTGACGAGAATGCAGATGGCGTATCTGTTAAGAACGCATACGCTTTCCGGAATTTGTCACACAAGAACCCTGCTCCATTGGTGGTCCATGGCGCTGCAATTGCCGCGCCGTATGTTGCAAAAGCAGCAAAGCCACATGCTAAGAAGGCCACACGGGAACTCAAAAAAAGGGCTAAAAAGTTTCCGCTTTCAAATCCCCCAAAATTGCCAGCGAAAGAAAGATATGAACCAGGCGTAATGCAAAGAAAAGACACTAAACCTAGTATAATCACTACTCAATCAGGACAGGAATTCAAACTTGACTATGGTCTCGCATATAGGTCAATCCCACTATTGGTCAAGAAATTCATGCCACCAGTCCAGCAAAGGATAGTCCAGGAGAATATTGAGGAATTCCAGGACGTTCTAAAACGTTTACTCAAGCAGATCACGGATTGCCCGTCCACCGGACAAACCGAAGGGACCGATGATCCAATCGCTTATCTCCATTACTTCTATGGCAATGCAGACTGGTACATTATTGAGAAGGACATGGAAGAGGAACAACATCAGGCCTTCGGATATGCTGATTTAGGCATGGGCTTCCCTGAACTTGGATACATCAGTATTGAGGAAATCAAGGAAACGAACAAGGTTGAGCTTGACTTTCACTGGAAGCCTATTCCATTGAGCAATATCAAGGAAAAGCACGAAGCCAGAGTCAATTTAAGGCCCAATGTGGATATATTTGGACCAATTCTTGAAGCTGCATTAAATAAAACGGGTGAAGTGACATCCGGACATGCAACAGAAGAATGGGCCAAAGAAGAGGCAAAGATTAAAAATCCGCTTACCAGAGTCGAAAAAGCGGAGAATGGCATTAGGGACATGTTTTTGGATCGGCACTATTCAGGGACCGTGCCACGAACTGACATCAAAACAATATTATCAAGTGCCAGATGGCAGCGATATTACGGCCCTGGAAACGTTAATACAGCCTGGAAAAAACTGGTCAGAGAAGGATACGTTCACAAATCTGGAGATAATTGGGTATGGGGAGTAAATAATCCGGGAATATTGTTCCCTATCTTCACTGGCGTTGTCTCCGGTGTAACCGGTGTCATAGCCAGTGCAATAATCACGGACCAGTTAAAGAAACACAACAAAAAACGTCAGAATCCAGAACCGATTAACGTTAAGGTTGGAGACCTTGTTACCTTTGAAGAGGGCTATTATGATGTCGATGCAGTTACCTATATCGCACATCCTGAACAGCTTGTAAAAGGCCAAAGGGCGAGACCAGGCTATTACCTTATGCTTTCTCCAAGAGATTTTGGGGAATATTTTGACGAATACGCTGAAGAACCTGGTGGTTGGGTCAGTGCCAAGAAGGTCAAGGTCATCAAATCCAATCCCGAGAAGAACCCAAAGGCAGATTACTCGAACAAAAAGAAATTCCCAACTGAAAGGCTAGTCAGCTACATGTCCTTCTATGAGCGAATGCTACCGCAATTATCAGGATCTCCATATATCGAGGAAAGGAAGCTCGGTCAGGAATATTACCGGAACCTCAGCGCAATATATGAGGAAATTGAGCGCAGAGGCCGTTCCCGAGGCCATACGAAGGGCAAAAGAGCAAGGGGCAAGGGTACACCCGTTCCAAATCCCAAGGTCGCTATTGAGCAATATAAGGCGTTTCAACAGATGGACCCTAAGAACAGTGTTCAGGGTGGTAAAATTGCCGATATGATATCTCCGGTTACTATCATAGGCCAGATTAAGCATATTGTGTATTGGTGCAGCAAGTGGGCTGGCAAAGAGTTTGAAAAGCGCGAGAATGAAAATGTGCAATATATCCATACCTGGAAGAAATCACGGATGGATCTATGCCGAGATGGGAACGGGGATTACTTCATATCCGGGAAATGCCAGATTGAACCGAGAGGAATTGATGATTGGGATAAGAAGATTGATTGGTCAGATTCCAAGATTGATTATCCAAAGACCGCGAAAAACTACGCATTCCTGGGCGTGTTGAAGGAGATTGCTGTACTTGACGGTGACATCTACACCATGCGGAATGCCTTACTTTGTGGTCGCAGGAATCATCTGTATATCGCTTATGTCTCTCCATCTGTATTCGAGAAAATCAAGAAAGAGTACAAATTGAAATAGCATCAAAATTACCTCCCCCCTTTTTTTTGTAGGCCTAGGCAAGGCCGAGGAGATCGGGGGATTCTTTTATTTTCAATCGTTTAATTTAGTGTGTACTCTATCGTGTACACAAAGTCACCATCTTTTATTTAAATTAATAGTGTAAAATCTTGTAGGTTTATATACTCACCAACGACCCTACCGCTATCGATATGCTTGATACCGCTCACGAAGGAGTGCAAATTGAAGTAACTCTATTACCTTTACGTGAGTTGCACGACATACATAATGGCTGGACATCATCAATAGTATATACGAATCCCTCAGAACGTTTCGAAATTGGGATAATATGATCCATAGATAATGGGTTTTCTTTTGTGAATTTTCGGCTACAAAAAGGGCAAATCCCACGAGTTTTTAATACTTTTAATTCCCACTCACTATTTTTAAAATCATGTATTGCACCTCTTTGTCTAGCTTCTCTACGAGCCCTCCGAGCTTTCCCTTTCAAGGATTTACTATATTTTAAGCTCGTCTTTTTGGCTATAATTCTACCTTTCGGAGTTTTAGCATAGTCCAGTGCCTTCTTTATTATAACATCCCTATGTCTTTGATATGCTCTCTTCCGTGTATTTATAATCTTTTCTTTTCCATTTTGACTTTTTACCCATTCCTCGTAATTTTTTCTGCCTTTATCCGAATTAGCATATTTTCGTTGCGCTCTGCATCGTGTTTTTTTTCCATGCTCTGTCAGACGATAATTTCTCTGTGTCTGTCTAATAATTTCTTTGTTTTTGACACGATAATATTTGTACCTACATTTTGCAGAGCAATAAAGAATACCTTTGCCAATAATTTCTTTATTACAAGTAATACATAGTTTTTGAGGGCATTGGGGCAAGTCAGAATTAGTGGGTAGACTACTCTGATAGCTTACCCCAGTGCCTTTCTCAATCGATTCTATCATGTAGTCTACCCAATGGTTAATTGCACCCGTAATATTTAAGTATTACTAAACATCGATTTTCAATGCTGATAATCAGGCCGATACTCATATACCTCATAATCTACCTATAATTATTCGGTGATTATTCCAATGGAATACCTATTTCCGCGCACAAAAGACCGGCCTGCTGTCAAAGTCAATGAATATGGTGAATTATTTATATTGCTTTCATAATACACATCCTTATCCCACCGGGGCCGGAGACTTTGGGTTCTCCCTTCCCATGCACTTTATACCTGCATGAGAGTTGATGGAAGGTCGCAAAGGCCGTGAATCGCCTTTGCATAATCATCTGGTTCACAGTCGATGATGGCCCCACTACTCACTTATGGAGATCGTAACATGAAATTCCCCAAACTCGGAAAATTTGCCAGGTCAACGAATAAAACGCGGACATGGTTTCCCTGGAGCAAAAATATACAGTGTTCCCAGTGCGACATGAGAGATTTATGCAAACACATCAATAAAGTATTGAAAAACCACAACGATACCGTAGATTATGAGCTTAGGTTCAGATGCCCGGTATTGGATAAGCGCACGGATGACCGACAATTACCGTGATCGGTGTTTGTACTGCTCATACATATCTTTCGGACAATGCTCGCATTCTAGCCAGTGAAAAGACTTGTCGCCTTCAGCCATATCAAATAGGTACCATTTGCCGTCTTTTCCCATTGCGAAATCAACAGACCAATATCCTTCGACGACAGTTCCAACCATTTCAGCATATTTAGTCAATAGCTCTATTTCTGGCTTCGTCTCTTGATTCAATCTGCCTACTAGGAAACGCCAATTATCTTGTTTGGTATGTCCAGTGATTGCATCCGGGTACCAATATGGGTGATGGCATTGAACCTTCCCATCCCGGATAAAGTATCTTCGTTCCTTGTTTATCGGGAGATTTCCATGAAACGCTGTAAAACCAGTAACCAATGGAACAAACTCTCTCAAAACTATTCCATGATCTGAGTATGTCATCCAGCCTTGCATCATGCTATCAGTCAGCAATTCAAATATGTGGCTCTTTAAATTGAGACTGGTTTCAACATAACATGTCTTTTCCCAGCCATGCTTGCAACTTGAAAAGTCAGTCCTCATGAAAAGAGGAAACCCGATCTTATCTGCCAGAGGTTTTATGTGTTCAAAGATAGTATCGGGAATTCTTTCATCCTGAATCAATTCCAGCTCCATTTCATCGAATCTGTACATTTCTGTCTTTGGCTGTGGTATTGGCAAGTCTTTTACAAGTGGATACCACAAGAACATACTGCTCTTGTCTCTGATTTCTCTCATGGAGTCTAGCTCCTTCAGGGGAAATTGCGTTTTCCTTCATTCCATGACTGCATAATGCCATAGAATTTCTCTTTCACATCCTCTTTGGAGCCATTGTGTAAGACATGGCCTTGATATTGGGTATACTTCCCCAGCTCATCCGGAACTGCTACGGTGCCATCATTGCTCAAAGCCAGTAAAATAACCGGCTTTTTGTACTCAATGCCGAGTTCCATCTGCTTTCTGAGTACCGGGTCATGGTCGAACTGTCCAATCTCGGTCAGTAGCAGGACCACGCATTCAGATCCCCTTATCTCTTTCGCTATCCGGGCGATCGTCCCCTTCGGCAGCACATGGGTCACCGAAGGCCCTTTCTTTACCTGTCTTTTTGTATTTCTTCTCTTTAACCATCCTGGCATATTTATTCCTCCTTCCAAGCCCTGCAATGTTTACAGGGCCTTCCGTTCAATTTCAATATTCTATGTCCCTTCTCATTAAGGGCTCTTGTTGTTCCACATTTGCAGAGATATAGATCCATCTCTTTAGATTCCATTATTTCTCCCCCAGTTTAGCACTTCTGATGATATCCAGTGCCTTCCGCGCCCACACCCTATCCTTTTCTTTGGTATCCTCAGATAAATGGTCATACGGTATCGAGTTCATTGCCCAGCTAAACTTCCGGTCATCAGTGAGCTTATCTTCAGATAGCAACACTGCGCCTGCCCAGTGCATCCACTGTTCATGTTCCAGTGCTGACAATTTTTCGACAATGCCCAGTTCAAAGCATGTCAATTGCTCTGGACCTGATGCTTCACATAATCCGCATGTGAGGTCCACATTTGGAACCAACTTTTGAGTTATCGGATCTGGCTGGAAGAATTTGAATCGTTCCATTGCCTGAGACATCACATCACCATAGAACGGGTTTTTTTCCGGCTTGTGGGCATCTCCAAGGGTATCTATGTTGTCCAGCAGAACCCAAAGGGCTTCCGCAGTTCTCCGATCCACTGATTTCATATTTGTTTCATTGGTCATGTAAATATTCCTCCAAATGCTGTTAATGGTTTCTCTTGTCTAGTTTTACCGACATTAGAATACTGGCTATCTTCCATTTTTCGCTGAATGTACTCCATTGCTGTCTCTCTCTTGGATTTACACATGCGCTGATTGACAAATTTAGCCAGGTGTCTGATTTCCGGAATATCTCTCCGGTTATTGTATACCATCACATAAGGATCAATGCCGAATTTAAGCAATTTATTAACCCGGTAAATATCCTGGCTTAGATCAGTGTTAAATCCTACAAGAATATAGAACATCATGCGATATGGCTTAACACCATTATCTATCAATGTCTTGATACCATAAATAACCTGGTCTTCCCGATCCATTAAGTCCCAAGCAAAATATATACGATTATGATTGAAATCAAAATCTCGGGTTTTAACTCTCCGTAAAAGTTTGGCAATTTTTGGGTTAATCAATCGAATATCAAGCCCCTGGTTGAATGAAACTCTCCATTTATTGTCAATGATGGTCTCCAATTTTTCAATACATTTAGGACTGGCAAGGAAATTAGCATCATAAAGTACAATTTTATCATGTCTGACAAATTCTTCAAATGGTGAATGCTCCTGGACAACAGTCCCTTCCATCCTCCAGGTCATACAAAACGGGCATTGCCGATAGCATCCCCAACTGGTTCTTCCGCTACTATGGTCTAGATCAGTGTAATCCGGACAGGTATGCTCAATGTCATTTGGTAACAATATCTTAGGATCAAACGATGGCCCCCCCTTCAGGATGATTGATTTATCAATGGTTCTCTGCTGGAGTTCAAACTTAGGATCGGGAAATATGACTGAAATGCATGAAATATCTGGATAGCCTAAATTAAAATCACAAACATGGCCCTTGCTCAAACACCAAGCTTTAATCTTCCTCAAGGCTAGAATGTCATTATTTGGGTATTTGCCATTATGAATTAATGAAATTCTCTGGGGTTTTCCAGTCTCTAAGGATTTCCAAACATTATTCATACTTGTGCTTCTCCAGTTGTTGTCCTTCTTGCATGAACAATCTTTTTTCATACAATTCAAACTTTTCCCAGGCTTCATCATGCAATTTCTTAAATGTTTTCCAATCTGTTTTAATTGTCGGAACCAGTCTCCAACCGCAGTTAGTACATGCACTGTGCATTACTTTAGGATTGTATTCAAACACTGTAATATAATTACATTGACCACAATATCTGTAAGTTTTAGGTGGTTTTTGCATAATTCAGTCCTCCAGCTTGTCGCCATAGTAACTGGGCTTCCAATTCATGTCCAATTCTTTCCGTTTACCACTGTTCGGTGGGTTCGAGCATCCCTTTGTCCTTCCGGGTTTTTGTCTTTTCAATACTGGCTTCCAACCTCTAGGCATGTTCTCACACCATTATCTTCAATACATAACAATGCGGAGTCGTTATTTCCTGCTGGCAATCGTCAGGAATAAACTGGGTCTTTGCAGTGGTTATCTCCACCAGTTTCAATCGATGGGATACCTGGCCTACGAGAAATACTGCATCAACTGGCAACTGTATGTTTTTCAGGCGTTTAATCCAGTGATCCGTCATGGATTTGTATTCATAGAAGTGACCGTAAGTTTCCAGCGATTTCTTTTTCTTATCCCAGTGTATCTTCTTGAGCGTAGTTGAAAACATGGCTACCGGCCTCCTGGAGGCTTCCCTATGACAAATGTTTTAAAGAAGTGTTTCACGGAATGCACAATGACAAAGCCAATAATGATGATAGTCAGTATTCCAGCTACACAAATACATATGACTTCCATGTTATTCATCCCCAGGCATGCTTACAGTCACGGCACTGATATCTTTTAGGCGTTCCAGTCAACAGTGTAACCGAATCGGATTTACATTCTGGGCAACGGATAAAAGTCTCATCGTTCTTCTTTTTATGAATTCTCTCTTCTATTTGATTCTGCATGTCAATTTCGTCAGCCATCATTTTCACCGCCCAGCTTAATCGGATGTGCCATCACATCTTCTTTCTGATCCTGAACAGTGATACCCAAATATATCTGAGTCGTGGATATCGATTTGTGACCCATGTTCTTCTGAACCGTTACGAGATTCTGGCCAGCCTTCAGGGACAGCACGGCATAGGTGTGCCTCAGAAGATGCGGATACACATTCTGCTCTATTCCAGCGCGTTTGCCATATTTCTGAACCATCTTGTACAGGCCATTGGGTGACATGTCAAATAGCTTATCTTCTGCCTCGAGACCAAACGTTTTGATGTATTTCTCCATATCCTGCTTGATAACATATTGCATCGGCACAGTCCGATCCTTCTTTCCCTTTCCCTCTTCCACCTTAATAACGTCAGATTCAAAATTGATGTGCCTCACCCGTAGCGATAGTAGTTCGGACTCCCGAAGGCCTGCAAACACAAGGATCTTCAACATCAGCCGGTCAGATAGGTTCGTTTTGTAAGGTGACTCGATCAGCGCCTTCACTTCTGAGACCTTAAGATATTCCGGCAATTTCTGGCTTTTCCTGTCTTTATCTTTAATTGTCATGTAATCCACCGAACATAACGAATAGTAATGTAAATCACTTATAAAAATATTTTGATAATGAAAGCGTATAATTCGATATTGTAAAAAACTATAAACAAACAAGTCTCTTAATATTTTTGTAACCATGCTCAATATGTATTAAGAATTGGCGAAATATGGAACGTATATGTTAAAACCATGCAATCAATACTTAATCCGGCAGCCCGGGTCGGTAACGTTTTCTCGGGAGATAATCCGCGCCTTCGCGGACTTTTCCTAGCTCGAGACCGGAATAAATCTCCATGGACCGGACATGACTCTCAGCCTCGAGACCGCCCCGGATGCAAGGATCGGCAACATCGATGTTATAAATGTTATAAATAACAGGAATATTATAAATGGTATAAATAATATTTTTAGACAGAATTTGAAAAAGCGATACCAAAACATCAAGGGTTATCGTTGAAAATAGCTATTCTATGAGAATTTGCTGAACGTGAGATTAAAAAAAATGTTTCATAGACGGGCAGGGGCGCGATTCGGGGGCCTAGTCCTCTACCGCGCCGGATCCTACCCGTCTATGCAGGGAAGAATGCAGAGTTTCAAAAGAAGCGTGGGATGCTCTATGAATATTATCTGCACTCTCCCTTCCTGATTACTTCATTTTTAATCTTATCTTTCTAGGTTTGTATATCATCCAGAATGTGAACCATCCAAATGCAGTTCCCATTATGAAACAATACAAGCATAGCATTGCAATACTTAAATCATCCATGTCAGCTCACTCCATACATGCTCGATGATAGTGTTCATGTCCATCTATGGCTTCTTTGCATAGAACATCGTCACCAGGCTTGAATCGTTGATTGCATTCATGGCAGGAAAATGCCTCGAGACCGCATATCCCACAAGCCAATATCGTTTTTTCTTTCAGTTTCATGTTATTTCACCTGCACACCATCACAAATGAGCTTGACAGCTCCCTTTGGAATCGCTATGTTCAAATGATCTCCGGGCCTGAGCAAATGCCCATCGAGTACATTTCCATCCTTGTCGCATATTCTCACGATTGGTACACTTCCGTATCTTTCGTTTTTCATTTTTCATCACCCATTGAGTTCTGGTGGTTTTTCTGCGAATGCACCTAGCATCTTTCCAGGAGGCATTTTGTTCACAACATCCAACATGCTGTAATTCTTTCCATCAATCTGCACGATTCTCTGGCCTACAAGAAGATTCTCTAAATTCACTACTCGAAGCTTGGCCCAATCTAGAATTATCTCCAAATAGTATTTGACAAGCCTAGCGCCGATGTCTTCATTGAATTCCTTGCTCTTTCCAACATAGACCTTTGGAATTGTTATCATATATGGGAGTCCCTGATATACAAATGCAATCTGTTTGGTACCAGTCTGTGTTGAGTTTCTGGTCAATATTTCTTCGCATTTGTGCTTCTCAAGTAATTCCATGATCTCACTCATTGTCTTCATGGATGATATCTTTGTTGTGCCATATCTTATCTCATTCAGATTGTTGATGAATATTTTCTCATTAAACATATTTATCCCTCCATTTTATTGTGTCCTGGAGCATTGCACAGGGACCGTTCATCAGGAATGCAATGATAATCCTGCTTTTGAAATCTATTCCCACACACTCTGCATATTCTGAATTCTCCCTCAATATCGCCAACCTCACCGCACTTAGGGCATCGAATACTATTGCACAGGCATTCCTCGCAATCAAAGGTCTTTACATGGCCCTGTAAGAATCGATCCATTAATTTACCACCTCTCCGTTTGTTACATGCCCATGCCAATGCCCAAATTTGCTGGCATCAATGGATGGAGTCAGAGTCAAAGTCTCGAAGGTATCTCCAGCTCTCTGCCATAACAGTCTATCCGCGACAGGGGTACCACCGTCAATCGGGTTCTTGAAATACACTCCAATCCGGGTTTCCTTGCAGTGTGGGCATTCGAAGTGAATACCCTGGCCTTGCCTGCCTTCTTCAGCAATCCAATGCGGATCTAGTTCAGTCAGTTTCATTCAATCAATCTCCATTGTCATAAATGACTACCATGCTGGGGAATGACGGCATTCCGTTGTTTTGCCCCATGAGAGGTATGAACTTCGGCCTACCCCGTAAGAATCGAATCTCAGCGATTCCCTGAATATAATCATGGAAATATGCCCGATCCGTGCGCACAGGAATGAGAAGCACAATGACTTCGCAGTTATTCCGTTCCGAGTATGCTTTCATGACCCAATCCCTGATTTGATGACCAGAATACGGTGGATTGCAGAATACTCGATGACCAGCCCATGATTGCGTAAGACCGTCCCCCGGGTGAACTGCTTAATATCGCTCCGGAGAGGCCTTTCCGGGCTTGCGCATGGGTCCAGGGTGAAATGGAACTCCGCATCGAGCTTGTTGAATAGCTCGAAAGGCGTTCCCCATTGGTCCTTGTTGATTTCAGCTTGTGTTGGCATGGTTCACTTCTTCTTTGGTTCTACCTGAAGCTTTGCCTTATCACATTTAGCGTGAACACTAAGCTTCCAGCCACATTCAAGATAGAATTCTCTTATCCAGTCCTCTATGCAATCAAAAGTTCTAGATTCTTCAATATCTGCATCCTGCGATATGGTCAATTCCTTGCAATGTTCATCCCAAATATAGGTAGCCTCTTTGGAAATTGTTATTAAGTGTACGCTATCATATGGTGCCCACAGTTCAAGACCCTCAAAAGGTACGAAAGGCATATCTAATTCATACTCGCACCATGCCTGTTTATTTTCCCATTCAAATTTTATATCCAGTTTTATTCTAAACATACTGATTCACGCTCCTTTCCCCTTCTTTGGCTTGCAAGGGTCATAGCAGGCCAGTGGTGGCCTCCAATCGAGCGTTCTGCGCCTGTACTCTAGCCCACAATCCAGGCATTGGTATTTGTCATAGATGCCCTTCTTATCCTTCAGGCCAACCAGATTGAGCTTCTCGCTCCATCGATGGACCTTGACATAATCCTCTGAAAGAATCTTGACAAGCTCCCTGGGATGGTCATGGCCTCTTAGATTGTTGTTGAATTCGACATAGATATCAGGAATCGTCTGGGCATCCTTGGTTTGGATATCCTCTTCCCATGCCTGTGAATCCGGTTCTCCCTGCATTTTGACCTGGCAGAGGGCCTTGATTTCAAATCCTTCTTTGGCTGGCAGGTGTTTGATAGGCTTCTTAGCCTTGCCGTTTTCTTTCGGGGAAGGTACCGGGACCGGTGTAGGTGTTTCCTGAAGCTGCTTGCACATACAAGCCTCTTGAATGAGCTTCTTCGTGGATTTGATACGCGCTAGATGCGATTTCGAGAGTCCGTCATGGTGAGGGAAGAATCCGGATGGATGCTGAATCTGGCAAGTTTCACAGTTTTCACCGGTGCATACCGGGCAATGGTTCCTGGTTCTGTTGAGTTCCCCGATCTTGCCAATGAATCCCTTATGCTCTGCCATATCCTTCTGACTCAATGGTATCTGATACTCACTGGCATCAATCTCACCAATGTACCTATTCATCTCAATGTCCACAATGGCCTTATCCGGCCTACTAGCTCCGCAATCCGGACACTTGTCCTCGTATGTTGTCAGATTACAGGGCTTGCATACCCAACCTGGCTTGCCGGTCTCATAAATCCTCTCAATAACTTCAATAATGTTTTTCTGCCCAAAATCCTCTGCTAATGCGTTAATCTTGCCATCCTGAGCTACGAGACAGTTCATATATGCATAATCGTAGTTCTTGGGCAGGCTGCCATCCTTGTTACGTTCCGCGTCAGGATCTGACATTGATATCGAGTAGTGAGGCGGGATAGATATGGGAAGTTCTGATTTTTCAGATACTTCTCCATATGGTCCAGTGATTGTTTCCACGCGGTATTGCTTACTAAGCTCATGAACGTTATGGAGCTTGATGATATCTCCCGGGTGAATGAGTTCCGGAACAGTCGGGCCGGAGGCTATCCTGAATACATCCTTGTTCGCTGGAACCTTGCTGTTGAGCTGGTAAAGGAATATATTCGGTTCAATTCCCTCTTCCCAGGTAACACCCAGGCTGAAATGAGGCCAGAATTTCATCATATTTTCGGCCATTTCCTCTGCCATCTCCTTGTTATGCCCCCGGTACCGTATGCGCCCGTCTGAGTCCTTGATGATGAATTCCTTCTTATCCTTCTCAACCCAGGCTCTGTAATCCTTATGTGGATAGGTTTTAAAAGGTTCATTCTCGGTCATGGTTCCAGTAGTAGATACGTTCCCATTCATTGTCTTTGTATTCTCGATGGCGAACATGTCTAAATTGGCAACTACTTCTTGGCGTTTTACCTCTTCCAGATCCTTGATTGTGATGTGCTCTCCGGAATCCAGATATTTTTGCTGTTCCTTTTCAGATAGTTTCGCCAGCATGTAGCCGACATTCGCGGCTAAAGTGCCATTCTCGACTTGCTGAAGCAGCCCCGGCAGTAAACTGAGCAGGGACAGGCGTTTTGAAATCTGGCCCTGAGATATGCCCAGTGTGTTTGTGATTGCTGTCTGGTTCATGCCCTCATCGATGAATTCCTTTAAAATTCGGGCATCCATCACTGGATTGGGAGATCTCCAGAAGTTCAGGCCCAGGGATAGCATTCTGGTATCATTCGTTGTGGTTTCCTCGTAAACCTCGACTGAATCATGCTTAAGTTGCTTCCATGAAGATAATCTCCTTCGGCCATCCACGATTTTGTATTTGAACGGGCTTCCTGGAGGATTCTCCTTCAGGATCGGTGTGTTCTTGATGCCGTAAGTCCGGATACTATCCAGAAATGCGCTAGGTATTACCAGGTCAGGAATATCAATATCCTTCATTTGCACCATGATCTTGCTCGTCTCGTTCTGCATTCTGGCTTCGAGTTCTGCTAGTTTCCGGCACCGTTCGCAAAGACCGTCCTCGGCTGTCTTGCAGAACTGCTTGCATGTTGTACATTTCATTTCAATCACACCTTCTTATTCACTGGACATTGGCTAATGTCCTTTTCATGTTGGCAAAATGGCTTTTCCATTTGGGCATTTGCACATAGCCCACCCCGATAGTAATATTTGCAGGTTCCACTCTTCTTTTTATCGTCTTTTGGAGTCTCCTTCGTTGCCTTTGGCTTGGGTTTGTTCTTAGGCTCTGGTTTGGCTGCCACTTTCTCGCCTACGGGTTCTTCATGGATATGTTCACAGCCAATTTCTCCTGCCATTGAAGTATTCGGTTCTTTTTCAGCCAACTTTGATTTTTTGGCCTTCTTTTCCTTCTTAATCTCGGGTTTTGGAAGTGGTACTGGCATACCTTGCTCTTTGGTGCATTTATTCCGCTGCTTATCGTAGATGTTCCAGAGCGATTGTCTTGCAGTGATGGTCTCAGCTTCCTGGAACTTCTTTTTCAATTCTTCACATACATCGCACATATTTTCAACCATCCTTTTCTATCTTCTTGCCATCCTTATTGTAAATTGCTATATATTTGCATTCTGGACATGTCCAGAAATCACACATGCCATGCACGTTCATAGTCATGGTTGCTGTGAATTTCATTGGAATATTGCATTTCGGGCAGGGGGCTACGCTGGGCATCATTGCTCACTCTCCTTCAGGCTCTTTCGGTACATTTCAGCATGTGGTCCACAGAAATGGAGCTTCACCGGGGCCATAAGTCGCCCAAACTGATGCTCTATCTCCTCTTCCGCTTCTTGCTGACATCTCCCATGCATACAGGGTATTGGGGTCTTCATTGTCCTGATGAGCATGTCAGCCGAAGATTTGGCGAATGCCGTGATGGTTTTCGAGTCGAGGTCCAAGGCTATCAAATCCTTGATTGCCAAGTCGAAGGCCTGGAGCGCTGCTAAGCTTTTGACCATCCTCTCGTCTGCCTTGTCTGTTTTCATCTGCTCACCGTCCCAGCGCATCGAGTTTCAGCATATGCACATCTGAATACTCTTTATCTTTCTCTATCATTTTCATAATGCGAATCGCCAGTTCCCTGTTTTTGGTGGTCATAGTTAGTTTAATCATCGCTCATCCCCCCTTAGTTACTCTGCCGCTGCCAGTGCATGTCGAGCATGTCATCGAGATAGACGTTCCAGTCCCGGCGCAATCGGGGCATGTCATGTCCTGCGCTGGCGGGGCTTCCTTCTGTCCATGTATGTGCTGCATGTCTCTTTCAAGTTGGATTGCGTATGGGGCTTTCTCTGGCTTCTCCGGGGCTTCCGGTGGTGTAATGCGCCGATCCAACTCAATCAGGAACGTGTACAGTACCGCCCAGGGCCATACTCCCCCTGCCGAGTTCCAAGTGTATCTCAATGATTCCTCGGGATTGGAGTCTTCAAGAACTCCGCTAAAGAAATCATAAGCATCGTGCTCATTTTCCCAATCTACCATCTTACATTCTGACCGTAGATTGTCTATGACCGGCTTTTCATTCTTAAGAAGGTCTCCTTTAGCCATCTCTTCAATACATTCATTGGCATATTTCATTGTTTTAGCCCCGTCATACTTCTTTTGCCTCTCACCCGTGAGCTTGGACAATAAGTAATTCGGATCCTTGATAGCTCCGCGCAACCAGGCCAAATCAATGCCATCCTGCCGGAGTACCCATGTTCCAATATCGCCATACAGGATTATGGTATTCTCCCTGAATATAATGAACGACTCGTACAATCGAGAGTTTGGTTTTCCCCACCGGCACTCACCCCTTGGATTAGAGCGCGAAAGAGATTGTGCAGTGTAAGGCTCAATGACCTTCAGCGCATGTTCCTTGAATCTCTCAATCACCATTGTTACATCTGGAAACATGTCCTTAATATACCCTTCTAGTTCTATTTCTACCATGTTAATCACTCCTTCTTGACCATCAGGGACCACCCGCTTTTCTCGGCGCGCTCCACAATGTCCTTGGGGGCTTCGTTAGCATTCTTGTTTATGAATGCCAAGTTCCCGAGAGGCAGGGATATGAACAGTCCCATGTGATAATCGTCAGAATAGGCCTCTAAACGCGGTTCTAGAGGCATATTAACTCGGTATGAGTCTCCGCATGGCAACGTGACCGTTGCGATGCTTCCGGCTATTTCTACGCTATGCTTATCGCTGCTAGGGTGTAGAGCTGACAATTCCCAAAGGCGATATACACATTCATGCACATCATTTCTCAGCCTTGGACATGAAATATCCACCAGGTACCCAAATTTAGGTATAGCCCGGTGATGCATCAGGATAATCCGCGAAAGCCCTGGCGTTAATTGCTCGAATGGGAAGTTTCTCGGAATTCTCTTGGAAATGCCCAGTATCCGGCCTTCTTCGATGAAATCCGGAATCGTGGGATAGAATTCCTTGCCCACCATCATAATTATGTGCTTTACCGGATTTCCATTCTGATCCTTTGTCTCGGGACTCTCGATGAGCATAGGCGCTCTCAGAGATGGCTCTCCTTCCCACTTCATGACGGGATCTAGCAGGAAATCCTCAATGGGCCGTCCATGCTCACTGGTGGCTATTTCAAAGTACAATCCGCCTTGCTTCCGGCTGCCGCAACCTCGGGAGGACATGGTTATTCCTCCTCATTAATAGATATAAGAATGCCGCCCGTTGTTTTCCCGCCCATTTTCTTCAATGTACCGTCATTTAGCATTTCTTGAATTAAGTTATATCCCGACCTTGCAGAAATCCCCCCATTATCCAAGCAATAACGAACAATCCAACATTGCGGAACCCATTTGATGGGGGCTTTTTTTAGATAATTCAAGATGTATTCTTTTCGAGTCTTTTTTAATCCCGATCTAGACAAATCTTTTTTCATGTTCACTCACTCCCAGGGAATGCGCCAGTCTTGGGTTTTGACTTAGCGCAAAGGTGCATCCCATTGCTATGCACGAATCCGGGATCGTTGCTCTCTTCCCTGGGACCAGTACAGATGATTATCTGACCGCAGTGCATACAAGTACCCTGCTCTCCTTCTTTCCATTGATGTAGTTTCTTAGTCATATTCTGCATCCTCCGTTATATAATATGTGCCAATATTCTTATCGAAAGAAATTGCTCCACGGTGAAATAATTCTTCTATAAAAGATGTGACTTTAGTATGGATTCTTTGATGATGTGAGTGGTTAGAACATAGATATAAATTATTGAGTTCATTATTACGTGGGTTACAATCAATATGATGTACTCTTTCTTCTTTAGTTAATTTTCTTCCTAAAAATTTTTCCATTACTAATCTATGAACCGCAATAAGTTTTCCATTTATTCTTCGATAAAGGTATGGCCCTATTTTCCAATCTTTTTCTGGTACAGGTTGCATTTTTATAAAGAGCATATATTTTTTAGTTCCTATCGCAGAAATAGACCTCTTGGGTAACCTCTTTGTCAATTCTTTAGGGGATTCTAATGGCCCAAATTTGCGAAGAATATATATTTCTTCAACACTCCATGCAATTCCATTCATTATTTTTCCCTCACATAATCTTTGTTCCAATAGGGAGATTTACATTTCGAACATACTTTGGGTTCATCTGATGTTCGAGGATGCCATGAATGGTCACAACGTTTACATTTTAGAGTTGGTAATTCCATGATAATACCTAAAGGTGTATATACCTAAAGGTGTATATAATATTTGCGTTCATTATAAACGCTTGAGAATTAATACGGATTTACTTAACGCGACAATGCTCTTGACAATCTCGAAATCCTTCGACTGGAACAGTATCTTGAGTTCCGGTAACGTGTACCCTGAATGAAAGTATTTATCCGTGATTCCGAATGATTGTAGATAGTGATTCGGCTTGATATAACCTCCATCCCTGGTGCAACGCAGTTCATGGGGTGTTGTCAAGATGAATGTCCCTCCGCGATTCAGAATGGTCTTAATGTTTTGAACGAAAGTGCCGAGATCGGGGAGATGCTCAATTGTTTCAATACATATGATATTTGAGAAATGGCGATATGGTAGGGGCTTGGTAACATCTCCCTGGATAAATCTGACATGAGAATAATTCATCAATTTGGCCCTCAACCTGGCGATCTTCAGGTTATTCTCAGCAAGGTCAATGCCATATACCTTGTCAGTTGGATGACGGTCTGCATAATGCAATGCAAACCTGCCTTTGCCACAGCCAAGCTCAATCAGTGAACCACTGAGCTTATCCAGTTCCGAGCAGACAAATTCATACAACTTCTTTCCCTGGGTAGTGTACATATTGAGTGCTTCTTCCGGATAACTTGAGGCGAGCATTTGGTAAAATTCCTTCAGCTCGTCACCTTCGATGGCTAGACCTCCTTTTTACACACGAATATCGTGTTTACCGCGCCATTGAAAAACTGGATATTCTCCATGCTTATGACTTTCATTCCTGCATTTTCAAACAATTCTGGTAATGGATGAGAAAAGCTATTGGCTGTCGGTAATTCCGGACTGTAATCCGCATCCGGGGCCGATAACTTGACAGGGGCATAGTTAGTGCAGTGCCACCAATGACCATTATCATTGGTCATGTCAACCATGTTCTTGATTGCATTGGCGATATGCTTCGGTGGAATATGCAATAAAACTTGGGTACTGACAATTGTATCGAATGCGAAAGGTAATGTTTGCTTGGATATGTCCAGGACTTCGAACTTGTAATTGTCGAATCCCAGGGTTTTGCAATGGGTAATCCGTTCATCTACTAAATCAGTAGCGAATACCTGGTCCACATCTTTGTACAATGGAAGGAACCTGCCAAGTCCACAGCCTATCTCGAGTAACATCTTAGGCTTGGTCTCCATTAAAAAACACTTCATGGCATAATTATCAACTGTCTTGATGCCTTCCCTGATACAACTCCACGATCTGTCTTTCCAATATTGTTGATATGTCTCGCTCATCCTATCCACCCCATTTCAATTAGCCTCTGCCCGATAGCGTTCCATTCTCTCGGGATGCCTTTCATCATCGGACAATTCTCAGTGTAATTCGGGCTTGGTACTGATTCACATGGATGGTTATCACCATATACTGTTCCCTTGTAGAATATCAATGGCCCCAAATCAGCACGCATATTTTTCAGATTGAGCTTTGCCAGTTCGTCTAGTGACTTGTGAACCTCTGCGATTTCCTCAACAGTCTCGCCATACCCAAGCCTCAGATGGACATGATATGGAATTCCGCTATTATCCATGATGACCAATCCTTTCTTGACAGTTTCCATGTCATAGCCCTTTTTGAGCCTCAATAGCAGTTTATCAGTTAGTGCCTCAACACCGACACTGGTATTGGTCATGCCGGATTCCGATAATAATTTCAATTTCTCGTCAGTGACTTCATTAATCCGGACATTGCTTTGGAATTGGACCCCTGAACCGACCATGTTCTTATGGAATTCCTTTATCCAGTCTAAGTTCGTGGTGAGCTGGGCAGATAACAGATAGATAAATTTTTGGTTCAATATTTTCCAGACTGCCTTTAAATCGTCAGCCACTACCTTCGGATTCCGCATTTTGAAGGATTTATCCGTGATAGTTGACCCGCCCCAAACGCAGAAATGGCAACGGTAGGGGCATCCCCGGGTAGCCTGAACAACCGCTACCCTATATCTATCTCTATAATGTGGATGCACTAACCAAGCGTAATTGGTTCTGCCGATTTTGTCAAACTCACAATCTCGAATTCCCCGAAGCGTAACTATTCCACTGGAATAATAGGCGATTCCTGAATTAGCAGGATCATATTTCCATTCATCGCTGAATTCATGGTCTGCCCAGTCCTTAAAGACAGTCTCAGGCTCGGAATATACCACCATATGCGGATTCGGTTCGAGCATGGCATAATCCTGAACATAGCCTGGAGGGACCGCAATAACGACCAGTTGGATTCCGTTCTGTGAACAGAATTGGGCCATTGTGTTGTAAGTCTCCCTGTGGTACTGCCATGCCAGGGGAATAACAATGATATCTGGACTCAGTATTTTCAGGTCATTAAGGTTATCAATCGCTAAATCTATGAATATCGCATCCTTGATCTGAGAAGCGCAGGATAGCAGCATTGCCGGAAGAACGAGCTTACTACTGGCCCCCCAGCAACAATCCTCTGCTTCGATAAAACCTTCTTTGACTCTCGGTGGATTCACGAATGCAATTCGCTTACCGGCTGCCAAAGTACCCCATCCTCCTGAATAGCAACAGGACGTATTCCACTATCTTTCGGGCATCATGAGTGTTTTCAACCCATTCCCTACCTGCTTTTAGATGTTTTTTGTACTCGTTGCTCTGTAAAAGTTCTATCGCCTCGATTAGACCGGCCTTTAAACTCGATTCTGTGGGGGTATTGATGAACGAGTGACCTGGAATATAGCCCTCGACCTTTTCAAGCCCTACAATGCATATCTGCCCCATTGCAAGGGCTTCTAAGGATGCAACACCGTAAGCCCCGAGCATCAATTGGTCAAAATGAATGTGACATTTCCTTCTCCGGGCCATGCAATCAACATGAGTCGTGTTTGAAATCAGGTCCAACTCGATCTCCGGATATATTTCCTTGACTTCATCGACTACCTGGAGGAAATGGTCAGTGGACTTGATTAATCTATTCGTTGGGGAATGAGAAATCAGGATCGGGCCGTTCTTTTTGTATTTTGGAGGCTTGAAATCATACGAATCTCGGTAAAGTGGTATTGGTTGCGGCAGCCATAGGCTACCGGATAAGATTTCGTTCAAGTCCGGTGTGCTGGCAGTTTGGAGTATGTTATATTCTCTGCATGACGGATTCAGGGACTTGTGGAACTTCCGGGCATAGGTGCCATTGCTGTGCCTGATAACCTTCTGTCTGGAGGATAGTTCCAATCTGAGGTCTATCATGGTCCCATCCGCGAATAAACCCTCTGTTGGATACCTGAAATCTGTTAGGCATTCGTTCAGGAATACATAATCTGCCTCGCGGAGCATGTCCAGAAATTGTTTTCGGGTTAATTGACGAGCCATGTAATCGCCCTTTGGATAATTCAGGTAATTCTCCTTGCACTGGATCATCGTGACCTTATGCTGTGGGAAGTAGTTCCGGATTGTATAGGTCAGATTGAACAGGTTGTTGGCTGTGTTATCATTGCAGAGAATCAGAATGGTCATACCTGGCTTGGAAACTGTTGGCGGTTGAACAGGTTGAGGTCTTTCAGGGATGGGTTCCTTAGTGATTGGCTTCATGATACGCGCCATATCAGATACGAAGTCTGATACTACCTTCTGGATGCCCAGATGCTTGATAACATTCCGTTTCCCTTGATCTGCGATATATTCCCGTTCTGGTTCATGGGAAAGGTAGTAGTTCACCAGCTCGGGTATTTTATCGTAGGAGTCCGGAGTTACCTCTACAATCGATTTACCATTGGCAAAGATATTCTTGGAACCGAATGGTATCTCTCCAATCAACAGGCATCCACTAGCTGCGCCTTCCAGGTATTTTTGAGTTAAGGTACCCTTGTAGGCACTGCCAGCAACAATGAATATCTTGGTCTGCTTGAGGATATCGATATACGTTTCCCCGAAGACATTCTCGGTATGCACGAAGCAATCAGTCAGTTTCTTCACGATCTGGAAAGCTTTCTGTTTGTCCTCATGCATGAAATGGCCTGGTGAAATTGAAGATATGAAGCTTACATCGATGAATTTGAGATTGCTTGATTCGTATTTCGTTTCGTCAATGCCCCAGGGAACATGGATTATCTTGGCATCCTTCATATTCCAGTGCTGTTCTTTGTATTCTTTGACAACATCCAAGCCGTCAGAAGTGCGCGTGATGATTGCATCGACTGTTACCTCACTGCAACCCCGGACGTTATCCTGCTGTCCGAATAACCAGTTATCTGCGCTACAAATGATTAATCGAATATTATTATTTTGGATATATTTCGCATTGTGATTCACAAAGTATCCTGGAATGAACCCAGTGAATAAAATATCCGGTGGATTTCCATTCAATCGCATGGCAACGATATCTTCCAGAGGCAAGTCTGTATGGCTGTCCTTGTAAAATATGAAATCCTTGAATTCATTATTGCATAGATAATCCTGAAATTGGGTCAGTAGTGGGCTTCTAGGCCGGTCTACGTCAATTATCAGGACTACTCGCTTCATTAGGGTTCCTCATTGATCTCGCGCCTTTTCTCGATGGTTTTGATTTTGGCTGTTTGTTTCGCCAGTTCTTTCCATTTGACATTGCATTCATCTTCAGTGTCATACGGGCCAAATGTTTCTTCGGTATCATCCTTATATTTGACATCAATGTACCATCTTACGTTTGCCATTGGATTATCCTCCGTTCAGCTTCTTCCATATCTCGTTATGGTATACATCTGCTTTTAATTTCCATTTATTCCGATGTTCCAGGGCTTCTTTTTGATTCTGTCTGATTGAGTCCAATGGGATCTTCGAGAGATTAATCTTTTCCACTTTCCTGATGAAACCTTTGCAGGAAAGATGAGTATTTTCATAGAGAAACTTGATTTCGTGATGCTTCAAAGTATAGTTGGACAGGTACTTGCATAATGCGTATAAATTGGCAATGCTCTGCTCTTCTTTAGAGCATTGAGCTAAGAGTGCATCCATCGACCTATGATTATATCCTAGATATTTAATTATATCCTTTTAGATAAATAGAGACATGTACCCTAATATGTGGATACATGCCTGGTAAGGTATTTATTCGATAGGATGGGTTCTATTTTTTAGCCATTCTTTGAGGTTCCTAACTATGGCCTTGGCAGCATTCTCTATTAACGCAACCAATCCGGCACTTACACCGATTTGATATGCCTGGTCATACGGCACGTTGGCAAATGCCATAATGCCTCCAATTACTGCGCCGAGCAGGATAGCAGGCACGAACTTGCTCAAGTCGAACGGTTCTGTGGTCATGCTTTTCATATACCCTATGATGGCTGCAATGAATCCGCTTCCAATCCCTATCAATATTGTTTCAATTACTGTTGCTATGTCCATTCTCTTTTCCTCCTATGTCAGCACTGAAAGTACCAGTGCAATGATTGTCAATGCCCAACCCATTCCGACAATGAACCATTTGGCAGTATCATCGGATTCTTTGACTTCCTGCTTGAGATGCTCAGTACATTTCTTTTCCTGAGTATCGGACCGATGCTCTAAGGATTGTATCCTGCGGTCCTGATCCTTATCGTTCTTGCAGATTTTGCCTATCTGCCCTTTCATTTCATCGAAACGGTATTCAATGAATTCTTTCTGATCCTGAAACGCCTGCTTGAGTGCTTCGTTTGTAACTGGTTCATCAGTCATTAATGCCCCTCCAACTGTATTCCATTGGAATAATTCAATTTAACTGCCTCCCTTGTGAATCATGTTCTGGTAGGGAGATTGAGCTGGTGATTTCTTGGACCCGGTATATTTGATTTCACTAGCCTTCAGGAGCTTACTGTTCATGGTTCCGGTGATTGTTAAATCATTGTAAACGTGGGTGATGCTTGATGTTGTGCCGGTCCTGTTATCGGTTCCAGTCACGGTCTTGGTTCCACTGACACTGACATAAGAATCTGTGGTGACAATGGCCCCCAAGTCTATTGTTAGGTCATAAAACCCATTCGTAAGGCCTACCATACCGGTAATCAGTGCGGTGGCTGTAAAATGTACATGGGATTGGCTGTACACGAATGTCCCAACAGTGCATGTCCATTGACCATCGCACGTTATTACATTCGCGCCAGATGATGTAAATGTACCATCTATTTCAATTTCTTTGAAATGGATCGGTTTCGCATTCGCAAGGGTGAGAGTTCCGGAAATGTAGATATCCCCGATGTCCTGAGCTGTCGCGTTATTGTCTGTGTATGTAGTTGTAACATTGAATTCGATGGTTCCTGTGCCATGAGTCCAACTAAATCCATTGGCTATTGTCACGTTGCTACGGATAGTGAGAGCATCGTCACCGCTGAAAAAGGTGCCTGCACCATTGAGAGATAATGATGTTATGGTAATATCGCTTTGGATCTCAAAGTCATGGTCACTGGTATACGTGATAGCTCCAAAATCATCAGTCGGTGTTTTACTGGACCATAGGAAATCATTCATACCTCCATTGGGTGATGTTATAGTTAGTGATCCAGTTCCTTTTATGTATTCACCTGTGGAATATAGAAATATCCCAACGCCAGTTGACATAGTTGCTGAGTTTGTTAGGGCGAGATTAAAATTATTTAAATCAAATATCCCCTGAATATCTATCTGTTGAAGAGTCGCGTGATTTCCGAGTGTTGTAGTAACACCAGGGTTTATCCTAAAATCATATACCTGGGGTACTTGTGAAATCCGGTTATCTGTGAATATTCCATCGGAATAATAAATTACTAGGAATCCTTCGATTGGTAAGCTTCCATCATTTAAGGTGATGAATCCATAAGCATAGGCTGAATCCAAAGAATCACTAGATTCTATCGTTAGATTATGGCTCGATACGAGTCCAGCAATATAGCAACCGCCTGCGCCAGTGGTTATGGCCATATCAAAATGCGTTCCAGAGCCGAAATACCAATGCCCACTACCAAATGTCGGTTGGCTGCCGGTTATGATGTGAGCACCATAGCCTGCTACGCCATTGATTCGAGCGTATTTAGTTCCTGTACCTATCTGGTCAATTGTGCCATTATTGGTAGATGTGGACCCATTTGAGCATGTTAAAGATGCATTGGCTGTATCGGTCTGACCATCCAATCGCAGGGTTCCGCCAAGATTCACGGTGAATGACAGGCAGGCTTCGCCTCCCTTGACAGACACTACATGGGTATTCGAGATTATTGCAATGTCCGTTATTGCCGGAAATCCTCCGCCGCCCCATGTGGCTACATTGTCCCAGTCTCCAGTGCCAGAGGATGTATATGTGGTGTTGAAAGAGAATGAGCCATCTGCGTTAACTCCAAAGAAGGGTAGCATGGGGGTACCATTGTAGTACCAGGCACGGTCTATCGGTTCCCAGCCTGGACCTTTATTATTCCATTCCTCGATTGTGAATGTTCGATCAAGGAAATATTCCGGAGGCATCTGACTCAGTAGGATGATATCTCTCAATGCTTTTGGAATCCGGATGTCACCGTCCACGATACATATCTGGTCCACAATTATCGAGACATTGGATGGTGGCACTTCGACTTCGATAGACTCATCAGTGAGATCCCATTCTATCTCGATGGAATCAGAGGTTATGCCATCCCAGGTTATTTTCCTGTCCTTGTCTGGAATGCCATTGTCCCAATTATCCGGATTGCTTGCCTTCTGATTCTCGCCGGTCCCGGTCCATCTGGTTTCCTGCATCTACGGCACCTCCACGATGACGCTCAACGGAACAATCAGAACTGAGCTGACGATGGTAGATGCATGATTCCTGTGCAGTGTTCCGACAACCAGTTCTGCCGATCCATAAGAATCAATCGTCATATCTTCCGCGCCTGTGAATTTGAGTGTCCCATTAATCAAATTGATTGTAGATTGGAATAGAATCTGGCCATCAATGCCTTCAAGGGTGCCGCCAGTGGCAAATTCTAAGTGATCCGCAAATATCACCTGTTCTGAAGCATGGGTATTATTGACTGTTATATTAAAGACGTAATTACCAGCCATTGTAATTGTCTGCTGACCTGTACCGTTGAGGTATAACGTGGATGAGTCAATGTCATAGAGGCCTCCGGTGAAGTCAATACCCCCTGTTGAAAAGAGAGTAAATGTTACTCCGGTAAGTGAGCCTGTGATTGTAATGCCATCCGTTTTCATGTCACTTCCCAATGTCAAATCGCCGGAGACGGCTGTTAAACCTATATTTTGAGGCACAACGCTGTTATCCGTGTAAGTAGTCGTCAATGTGAACGATACGGTCCCTGTACCCGCTGTCCATAGCCCTCCCGATACGATTGAGCATGTTGCTCCGTCTATTTCGATGTCGTAAGCCCCGGTTGCGGTAAATATGCCTGTTGCCCCTAGTTCAAATGCATACACATGAATCCCTGATGCTAATGTGAATAATCCAGTTATGGATATATTTCCAATATCTTTGACTGGGGAATTACTATCAGTGAATATCGTGGTCCCGTCAAAGTACCACCACCCGGTATCTGCATGGAACACGACACAGCCACTAGCAAAAGTTACATTTCCTGAGACATAGACATTATTATCGTTTGGGGCAAGGTTTAGCTGTGATTGTGATGTGGATATTGACATGTTTGCATCAACGTAAAGAGTTCCATAAATGGTGTATCTCTTGGTCGAACCAGTTCCTGAAAGAGTAAAATCGTAGAAATGCTGATCATTCGTTGTTATATCCCACATCACAGGCATACTATCTGAATCGTCAAATATGATTTCTCCATTGCTATGAATAAACGCGCCTGCGATAGTGATTGTGCTGAAGCAAGTGGTAACGCTAGATGTAGCCGTCCAGGTTGATGTCGCATCTATCGATATGCTATTCATGTCGTTGGTCCCAGTCCCCCCATCAAATGTCGCACCAATTATTGTGGTTACACTGGCTACAATTAAGTTTGATGTTCCGCAACTCATTGATGCCCCATCTATTAAATCGAGTAACGATCCTATTGATATCGTCCCAGAAGTCGCTGTAAATGTTCCTGATGTTCCATCTCCGATAAAAAGCCATTCTGACATAGTAATATTGTATGTCAATGTATCAAGTGTGGCATCATTGGATATAGATATACTACAAAACTGTGTGGAATTGTTACCTAATGAAGTCGTTCCTGCCCTATCAAATTGGAGATACCCATCAGTTGATTGTGTGAATGTTGTTGGCGTATTCCATGTTGCACCACTGTATGTAAATAATCCTGATAAGTTTGGTGCGATTAATGTTCCTGCGCTTGCCAATAAATTATCATTTATGTCTAGAGTATATGCTGTATCCGTTCCGAATATACCGCCAGCATTTATGACAACTGTGCCATTTATTGTAATTATACTTAGGTTTGGGATTAATGTCCCAGTCACAGAGGTCGCGCCATTGACAGTTAGGGTGTAATTTGTGACAGATGTGTTGAACACTCCTGATGTATTCACTACCAACGTCCCACTTATGGTGAGCGCCCGTGCCAGTGTAGTTGTTGTTGCAACACCATCATTAGTCGAAACATTATTGAAGTTCTCGCCTGAGTTGTTGTCAATCGTTGCTGTGCCGGAGAATACGAGTGTTCCTCCATTTGCATTAAAGGTCGTAAATGTAGTGGCAGCAAATGACCTGAGTATTGTGTTACCGCTTGTAGCATGGAATGTACATGCAGCAAGTGACACATTAACGAATGAATGACTTCCCGTTCCACCGTTAAATGTTATATTGTTTCCAAAGATATTGGAACCTCCATTACAAGTAAGAGTGGAATTGTTAGCATTGAAGACTCCACCATTACCTCCAAATGTAGAGCCAACGGTAAAGGCGTAACTGTTTGCAGCCGAAGTGTCCCAGGTCGTTAGGATCGTCGTAGCCATTGTGAAGAAGGTCGTTACTGTGATTGCGCTTCCCTGCGTGACCGACGTTCCTGCCGTATCTGTGACGATATTATTGAAGTTCGGAGTTACCACATTCAACATTGTAACTGTGATTGCACCCCCACCGTAAAACTTAGTGGTTCCGCTGGTCACAGTGAAGGTCGTTCCCGCGTTGACCTGCCACGTTGGCCCGCTGAACGAGCTGATTGTGTTCACAGTATGAGTGTATGTCCCACTGGACAAAAGGAATGCCCCAACTACACGGTAATAGCCGGTTCCTGCATGAGAGACAAAGCCCCCGTTGATCGTGAGGCCCCCGTCTAGGAAAATACTGAATGATACATTCTGAGATGTCAAGCCCCCTGCTGTGACAGTAGTTAATTCTGTTACGGTTATTGTACCCCCAGATGTAGCTACGGCCTTGGAGGTAACTGAAAAGTTGATTATTAATGCTCCGCCAAAAGTAATGCTCGTTAATATAAGGTAACTTCCTGATCCATTGAATGTTCCATCATGGAGTGACTTTCCCCCACCAAAGATGTAAGTCGTTGCTGTGTTGGTGAATATTATTCCTCCCCCACTTGCGGTGAATGTGCTTGTTGTGCTTAGAAGAATAGCATTCCCGTTCCCAAGAATATGAGAGCCGTTAATCGTGCAAATCCCACTCGTCATAGTGCATGTAGATGTAGCCGTGTTGGAGTTGATAGACCCAATGGTGTGAGTACCGTTACCTCCTGTGAAAACGCCACCTGCAAGAATTGTCAACCCATAAGCTGTCGTGACTCCTGTTGCTATCGATAATGCTGAGGCATTTGTCGTAAAGGTTCCGGACAGGCTAATGACATTTGACGCGGTAAGTGCAAATGAACTGGCAGCCGAAGTATCCAGTGTTGCTCCCGTATTGATTGTGAACGCGTAGAAGCCAGTGCTGTCGTTACCAAGCGTTGTAGTGCCTGCCAGGTCAAAAGTCACTGTGCCGCTTGAATTTGTAAATGTCGTAGGCGTTTTCCATGAAGCCCCTGCAAACGTGAAACTACCAGTAGCATTGGGCGCAATCAGTGTTCCTGTACTCGTCAGTAGATTACCATTCAAGTCTAAGGTGTAGGCAGTGGCAGCAGTGCCAAAAGACGCACCAGTGCCGATATTCAGCGTTCCATCTATTCTTTTCGTCCCGGTCCCTGTTGTGAATGTCCCTGAAACCCCGCCGCCAATATCCAGATTTCCGGCGATTGTGATGTTGTAGTTCCCGGATGCTACGGTTGTGAAGTTGGCTATGTCAACATTATAAAATCCAGTAGAGTTATTACCGATAGTTGTAGTGTCGCTTCCCAAGAATGTTGTTTTCCCACTGGAATGCGTGAACGTTGTAGGTGTATTCCATGTATATCCAGCATAAAATAGAAAAGTTCCTGATGAATCCGGTGCAATTAATTGCCCGGATGAAACTGCTAGATCTCCACGAATGGTCAAATCATAATCTGTTGTCGCGGTACCAAGAACGCCTGTGATTGTTACGGTTCCATCATCCACATAGATTATGGACCCTGTACTGGGAGCAATTGTGCCATCGCAAGTTAAAGCCCCCTCGATAGTTATACACGCCCCACTCGCCAGGGTCAGGGCATCACCTGTATCCACATCTAGTGTAGCGAATGTGACTACGTAAGCCCCTGAGAACGTGCAATTACTGGCAGATACGTTTCCGATGTCTCCGGCTGCAAACTCGATTGCTACCTGGAGAGTAATTGTACCAGTGTAGTTTCCTTTGACTTCGATATTTCCATAAATGCCAGCGACAACATCAACTGTGATGCCATCATTTGATACTGCACCATTGAATATCAGCTTGTCACCTGCTGCTGGCAATCCAGTATCCCAGTTTAGCGCATCGTTCAAGATGCCGGTCGCATTACCGTTGGTCCATACTCTATCAGCCATTCGGTTTCCTCTATTTCTTGGATCTCTTGAAGTCCACGACTTCTTCTACCCATTCGAAAGCCTCAACACTTTCAATTAGGGAAATCACATTATCCTTGATGTCCCAGGCTTCCGAGCAATTGAATTCGATTTTGCAGTCCTTTTGAGATATGCTTTCAAATTGCATAATCAAGGGTTTTCCTTTGGTTTTGCCTTGTTCCGGTTTCTCTTCAATGGTCAATAGATCCTTCATCAATTGACTCATTTTTAGAGTCTTTTCCGGTTTTCGCTCGTATTTGATTTCTAATTTTATCATTGCCATTAGATATTTCCCTCCTTTTTCTTAATGTAATAATCATTGATTTCAACCACTGCCAGGAATATTAACATTGCTGAGAATATACCGAGAATGTTGGCTACCATATCATCAAAGCTGAATCCGGTGGTTCCAAAGTAATAATCGAATAACTCTTTGGCAATTCCTACAGAAACAGCTATCAATCCACCGATCCAAGCGTTCTTACTGAATATAGATGTCACTAGGGTTCCAATGAACATCAGTATGAAGTGCTTTTTCTTATCAGGGGCTACCATGTTATCTGACATTTATTTACTCCAGCGTTCCTCTTCAGCTCTACGTTCCAAGCGTTCCTTTCGCTTATCCTTGCATTTGAAATTCGGTAAATTGTAAGTGCCGCCTTTCTTCTTGAGCAAACCTATTAGAGCTGACAAATTATTTATATTTTTCATATGCGGATATTGCTTGTGAATGTCCTCGATTGAAACTGTGATCGGGATAGTTGAGCCATTCTTTTGCTTGATTTTAGCACAAGCAGTTCCGTTTTCACGCACTTCCAGACAAGATACAGGGATCTCCATATGTTCCACCTGTCTAGCTCTGAGTGCCTCCTATTGCCCAGTATCGCCCGTTCATGTCTACGCTGGCATTGGCATCTGTGAATCTCCACCTGATGTGAATGGGCATACTTGCAGTGCATGTTACGGTCAATTCAATGTCGTCCTGGTCCTGCGCCCCGGTCAGGGTTGTCAAGGAATGCCTGCGATAGTTCGTGCCGTCCGGGGCTCGGAGTATCTCGATTTCCATGACCTTGCCTGCAATCATGTTTGAAAGGTCAAACACTGCATGGACATCAGCATACGGGGTTTTCGAATCGGCCCACACCGATCCGAATGTAGATGGCTTTGCGCCCTGGGCTTTGACATCATACCAGGTATTCTGAACGAATCCGGACTTGGTAAACGTAGCTTCGCCCTTCTTGGTTGGTGTTTGCCGCAATACCTGCTTGACTAGAGTCTCAACGAATTTCGCCATTGGATTACTCTCCTGTCAATTTCAGTATGATTGAAGCAATGTTGTTCACTACCCCGACATTGGCAATAACCAGATGGAGTTCCTGAGTGCCATCATCATCTACCAGGGGCAGCCTGCATTCTGACGAATTGCAGTATTCCCCACTGTCCAGGATTGGGTCTTCCAAATCCTGATGGCAGATGTATTTATTGGTGGGTACCGTAGTTCCTTGTTTGGTGTCCTTTGAATAGAACTTGACCCGGACGTTTGTTTCAACGTCCATTACCACTGCGACAGATGTAATCATGCCCAGGTCTTTCCAGCCTGTGAGGTCCAGGACTACCTCCGCACCGGCTGCGATTGCGCCAAGATCGGAGGATTCTATCTTTTGGATTTCAGCAAGCCTCGCAAACTTCATCATGTACTTGACTCGGACATTATCGGTCCCTGTCGGGGGAATGGTTGATGCCCCGAAGGTCACGACCCGGCCTGAAACGGAATATTGCGAAACGCCAACACCCTCTTCGATGATGTTCCAAACCCCATTCTGGTAGATTGCTACCTCGAGAAGAGGTTGAGATGGTACATTTGTGAGATAGAAGGCTGTTTTCGCGCCTGTGCCGTTCATGTATTCTTTGCCTTCCTCGACAAATGCCATGCCCTCGACAGTGACATCACCGACAGTGGATGAGACGTTTATCTCCGGGATCTCAGTGTTCACCCTGTTTCCCACTTGCATGAGCAGGATGGACTCCAGGTATGCCATTGTGTAACCTGTTGCGGTTACAAGGGTGCTAGACTCGTATATTTTGAGAGATATGTACCGGACCTTGTTCAACTCCACACCGTTAGCTCCGATGGCGTTTGGCGCGTTGTTGAGGCCCACTGTGATGAAATTCCAGCCTTCTGAAAGGTTGTCCATGTAGAAATCCCACTGCGAATAGTGCGAGCTGTCACTGAACAATTCGAGCATCATGGCTCTGCCGAGAGTGTTGGCATCATACTGGGATGGAAATACGTCTTCATCGGGAATGTACATCCAGAATCCGAGTACATCATCATCGGACATGTCTATGAGCGTTGTCGCGCCAGCATCATGCTCCCAGCATCCTGCGTATCCTGTCGCGGATTTTGTGACTGGGAAAGAATAAGATGCGCGCTCATCGTGCCTGGTTGCCAGGGACGTTTGGGCTACCTGAATATCGGCATCCCTTTCGTTAGCGGGTGGCAATGCGCCATGATATAGGTCCGGAACGAAGCTTGTGCCAATCGAGCTTATGGCTGTGGTCCTCAAGCGTTGGGATGGCTGCCTGCCGTCTATCATGCTGGAAACTGAGACATCTCCACCGAATTCCACCTCAAAGGGGAATTCTGAGACTGTCCGGACTATGAACGGATCTCCCTGGGACCAGTACACCCTCATGGAAAAGTCATAAAGACCACTGCCCATGATGGCAGCCACATTGTAGGCACTGCCATAGTAGTAGTCATTGGTCGAATCCAGTGAAACCAATATGGCTTGGCCTGAATTGTTATTGATGACCAGGGTATACGTGGACCCTGCGGTTAATTCCGGGGAATAGCCTAGGTCTGTCTCGAAATCCCCCTCTGTCCATTCGAAATCCGTATCTGGCGTAGTGGACAATAAATCTGAATTTGCATTGATGTCAATTGAATTGAATACTGCCTTCAGGCCGGTATACGTTCCGACAGTGCCACCGGAGACTTCATGGATCTTGACCTCGATGTTTCCTGTCGCGGTTCCATCAATCTTGAATCTCATTTTCAATTTCGCAAGGTCAAAATGAGTCATGTTGACCTTCGTATCAACTTTGAATGTCTGGTGATAATCTGCATTTCCGTTGGCTATGGACTGAATAACCTTATCTGATGATGTCGGATTACAATCCACTACCTCTTCCTCAACGATCCCGGTCTTAACGTGGGTATGGAGGTTTTGGATCATCACGTTCAGGCTTTCATCTTCGGGCAATGCCGGATAGACCATGAGTAAGTTGCGGTCATATGACCCAACTTTCTTTTGGATGGCTTCCATTGAGGCAATTGCGTATTCCCCCTTCCGATCTGTCGTTGGCATTTCATTGTCAATGACAAAATTCTCCTGTGTTTTGGAGACCCTTCGCAATACTACCAGTGAGCGATTTGCAATTAAGTCTCTAGCCCTTTCACCAGTTAATCTGCCTCTCTCGTATTTGTCAGCCATTCTGTTCATCTCCTATTCTGACCACACGATTCTATCACGCATAATTAAAAATGATGGGGGGAATAAATCCCCCGATCATGTTCGGGTACAACGTGTCCTCACGATGTCAACAACTTACTGCTTTTCCAGTTCGTTGATGATCAGGGTGAAGCTGGTCACGGTTGTGCTGATCGTACTGGCAGACTTCAGGGTTATCTGAATCTTGCTGCCACTCTTCGCGCGCTTCGTGTCCTCGCAGTTGAAGAACAGCCTGTTGTTCCAGTCTGTTGCCGAGCAGTTCGACAGGATGTAGGAATCTGTCGTCAGGATTCTGTCCAACTCCACTCCGGAGGGGGACACTATCTTGATGACGAGCGTTCCATTCACATCTGCGCTGCTTGCATTGTGGATTGACCCGTACAAGTACGGGGCGGTCCTGTCTGCATCTGATCCTCTTCGGACAGGTGCAAACATGTACTCCAATCCATCTGGGACGGCGTTGCTTTCTGCAATTACTGTTTCCGCGTTCGCAGTGTTGGCAGTAAGAGTGAAGTCGTTGCCACTGGTCAGCACTCTGGGCCTCACTTTGTAGACCATGCCGGTTATCGGGTCGGTATACAGAAGTTTGCCTTTCTCGTCGGCAATCAACTGCTTCTTGGCCCTGGCCTGGTCTATCATTTCGGCGCGTAGTGCCTCGTTCTCTGCCCGGATTGTCTCAATCCGGGACTGTCTCGGTCCTGTTGCGGGTGTTGTCATGTTTTTTCCCTTCCTTTTTGCCTGCCTAATTAGGTAGGCGGTCCTTGACTTATCTTTCTCAGTGGGCATTGAGATTCCTCTCATGCGTTTGTTTAGCACACTTCAGGTTGCCCCGTTGTGTACCTTTACTTTCCAACAAGCAAGAGTGACAATAGTCTACTGTACCAGGCCTTTGATGTCCATTGGCGATTCGGCATAGGTGTTATCGTTCGCACCCATGTCATCCTGAATCAGACCTACATCGTCTGCCGGAACGTAGCCGAGTCCGCGCTTCAAACTTGCGTTTTCTGCGAGTAACTCTGCCAGTTCCTGGCTGTCCTCCTCGGCATATCCCGAGTAAGGGTGGTTGCCACTGAGCAAACTCGGATCCCACACATCAGAGAGTCCCTTCAGAGCCGGAACCATCATCTGCGGATTGCCGATACCCTTCAATATCACGGTTTTCACCGAGTCAATTGTTGGGATGCCCTTCAGGTCGAAGGGTCTCACGGCATCATCTGACATGCCACCACTCACGCGAATGAGCGATGTCACGACATCGATGGCAAACGATATTCCTGCTCCAAGGAAAAATCCACGAGCGTACGGCTTGGACTTTGAGTATCTGTTCATTGCGAACGATCCTCCCAGCCAATACACTCCATGTAGAACTGTTCCTGCCCAGTCCTGGCCCGTAACGACTTTGGTGATTCCAGATACAGCACTGCCTCCAAAGAACCCAAGGAGTCCGCCGCCGATGTCATGAAGGGGCTTCTGTTTGGCCTTCAGGTTCGGTAAACCGGACTTGAAGATCTGAACCGGGTTCCGCCTGCGCGGGGAACTCCTTCTCTTTGGGTTCCTGCGCTTCGGGCTTCTCCTGGCTGATGCCCTTCTCTTCGGGTTGGTTGTCCTTGTTGTTGTGGTCTTTGTGGTGACAGTTCTGGCCTTTGGCTTTGCTTTTGGCGCGGCCCTCTTTTTGGCGCTCTTCCTCTTCGGAGCTTTGGCTTTCTTCCTTCCGAAGAACGGGTTTTTCTTGCTCTTCGGTTTCCGGCCTCGCTTCTTCGAAGGATTTGCTTTCATCATGGACTTTGCCATCGCGTGTGCCTGTTTCATCGTTTTACCCTGCTTCATGAACTTCCCAACAGTTTTCTGGTAGGAAGAGGGGTTTCGCTTGCGCGAAGCCTTTTTTCTTGGGTTTACAATGCTTATGTCGGTCATGTTATCTGTCCTCTTTTCTTGCACGGTTGTCGCCACTATGCGTGATAGCTTTGTGTTGACGAGTCCTTAAATTTACATTTTAATATATAAAGTTGTTGCATTCAAAATAAACTATTATCTGAGGGGTAAAATGAATATGCATGTCCGCATCATTATCTTATAGCCAGCTTCTTGAACACGATAACAATAATCATAATCCTCGCCCTTGTATTTCATGTTGATTTCTATATTATTTTCATTATCTAAATCTATCCGTTTTTCATATAGGTTTTCAAATTTATATCTCTCAGGATCGAATCTCACCTTTGAAAATACGTCTCGGCTGATTAGCATTCCACTGGAACCCATTGCCCAAAATATCTTCTTGCCATACTGATTATTGGCATGTGGAATGTACATGGTGATTTCATCAGCTTTACGATATACTTCAAAAAAATGCTTTTCATGGTCTTCAGTGGGGAATTCTATCGGTGTCGCATGAGCTGTCGTTCCGTCAAAATCTTTTTCTGTTCCCCTGGCAACGATTACAGGCACAACTACTCCAACAGGATCGGGATTTGATGTGTTGATAAAATCCGTGTTCAGTGTTTTCCGCATTTTCATTAATCCATCTGGGCTTAGAACATCGTCTCCGCCGAGTATCAGCAGTTGCTCATACCCGTCATGCATGGCCTTGTCAATCGCCATATTGCCACACACAGACATGAGCCAGTATAGATTGGTAGTCAGTGCGAGGTTTCCCTGGCCTTCGATTGCCATACTCTGATCGTCCTTCAACGGACCGGCGTTGATTACTGTGCCTTTGGGGAAAATGGCCTTGACTCGCTGATAAAATTCTTCTGAGGAATTATTCACAACAATGTAAACATCTTTTGGGGATAGCCCTTTTATTTTCTTGATGCCGGTTGCCCAATCGTCAAGAATGTCTGCGTTGCCCTCATACTGAGCAGAAAATAACAAAGTCTTTTGAGATTGCTTCAGGAAATCCTTAAATTGGCGGCGGTGTGACATGATATTACCGACACAAGATTATAATTAAGATATAATAATATATGTATAGAAAAAAAGGAGGGGGGATGTTTTGGCACGAAGCCTAGGTTGGAGAGAGATTCCCCCCTCGAGTGGGGAAGAGTTTAGATGGAATGAAGCAAGTTATTGACAGACGGAAACAAACTTTGATCCGCGCATGGATGTTATTTCCACCTTACATCTATGGCAGAAGTTTGCGTAGTTTTATGCCTTCCCTTGCCTCAAGATAGGATAAGTGCGTTCAAATATAAATAATGTTCGTTCAGAAGTATATTGTGGGCCATCAGAGTGTGACTAGCGGTTGTGACATCCTCCAACGAATGAATATCGTTGGCTTCCTGCTTCATTGACATTACTTGCCACCTCCCGAAAGAGATGGTAGAGGTAGTGCCTCCACAGGCGTTTTAAAGAGTTCCCCACTGCCCGTAGGTAATCTCTTTAATATGTTGAACGATGCGTTCAAGTCCCTATCGGCTGAAAAACCACACTTTGTGCAGACATGGAATCTATCCGATAGAGATTTCTTGACCACCGTTCCACACCGTGAGCATATCTGCGATGTTCCATCGGGATTGGCATAATACACAGACCCACCAGTTTCTTCCACTTTGTAGGCTGTGTATTGCATCAATTTACCCCAACTCGCATCGCTGATTGACTTTGATAGGCGATGATTCTTGAGCATATTGCGTATGTCTAAATTCTCGAACACCACAATATCCCCACTATCTGCCAGTTTCCTCGATGCCTTGTGCAGATAGTCGCCTCTTTGCCGTTCTACTTTACGATGTGCTTTCGCTAATTTCCTAACGCACTTTCTTCTATTTTTGCTACCTTTCTGTTTCCTCGCTACTTCCCTCTGGATAATCTTCAACTTTATTTCTGATGCTTTTAGATGTCTGTGTCTTGTTATGGTTTCGCCGTTGGATATTGTGGCAAGTGTTTTCAACCCGACATCAACACCGATTTCTGTCTTTGGTTGCTTGATTAGTGCATCTGGAATACTAACCATTATCGTTGCCCACCAATCGCCAACCCTATCTATCTTGATATTGCAGGTTTTCATATCGCCTTTTATCTCACGGTGTTTGAACATCCTGACTTCTCCGACTTTTGTTAGATATAGTCGCCCACTTTCCCGCACTCGAAAACCATACCTGTCGTATGTGATGCTACGATACCTATCTGCACTCTTAAAGCGTGGAAAACCCGCTTTCTCCTTATCCTTGACCCTGCGGAAAAAGTGAGAATAAGTTAAGTCCAGTCGCTTGATTACATCCTGCAATGCGTGGGAGTATATCACTGTATATTCTGGGTTGTTCTGCTTTAGTTTGACTAAATCCCTCTGCTGTCCAGCACTGTTGAGTGACGTTCCTTCTTTGTGAGCAGTTATTCGTTGTTCCAGAGCATTGTTATACAGCAATCGGCATAGGTCTATGTTGTTGCCAAGTAGTTCTGCTTGTTTCTTATTTGGGTATAGCCGAAACTTATATGTTCGTTCCATATCTGCACAGCAGCTATTAGTCCTCGACCTTATTTAAATGTTCGCTTGACCCACGACTAAAGTTAGTATTTATTAATAAATATTGAAGTGAAGTGTGCTATGTCGGCTCCTACATAGCACGTTGAATTCGGACCGTTGTAGCGTTGAAAGGGAGTGTCGCAACCTACCTACAGAACTACAACGGCCCTAGTGATTGGAGAATACTCTGTAGGCAAACCTATATTCGTTTCAGTGAGTATAAATCTATCTATGCTTCAACAGGGTACCGTTCCCTGACAATAAACTTAGGCTGTGTCATGTCCGATAATCTGTTTGTGGAATTTCGGACAGGAACCTGGACGATCCTCCGCTTTATGTATGGCGGATGATACAAAAACGGTACATCATGCGTGACTTCCATCGGGATTATAACTTTCCTTGTCAATGGATCAAAGTATCGCTTATCGTTCCTGAGCTTCTTTGGTAACTGGTCCCTATATTTCTCATCCAGCAAGCCAACTGCGACGATGTGATTATAATTATTTGGTGACATTGGTTTTTGTGCCAGCATTATGTAGCCCATTGGAATTCCAACAGATTCTCCCATTGAGGATATCAGCGTTTGAGAATCATCGCAATCTCCCGATCCCATTTCTAGCATTCGGTATGGGTGAACAAAGGTATCGTGGTTGGATTTCCTGATGTCATAAGTATAATTCATGTTCCCTTTACCTTGCTTGGCCCAGTCATGGATGCCTTTCAATACTGCCATGTGGTCATGACCGTCAATGTTGCCAGCTCGGATAATCTTTCGAGTCTGCTCAAGGACCAGGGGATGCTCCCGGCCTGCTGGGATCCATTCCTGCTTATTCTGGTTCCAGGTATCATTCGCTATCAGGTCCACAAGTAGGCTGCCAATCTGTTGATATTTCTTCTCAGTTGGTAAATTGTCTGCAATATGTACCCTGGCGATATTCAGCCAGTCTCGATTGTATGTTCCTTGAATCGGAAAATACTTCACATTGCTTTTATTTTGGCGATTTACGCCAAGGCTTCCCCTCAGAAAATCTATTAGATCGGCAGCATCATGAATCATCATCCCTGCACCTAAGCCTATCGCAATTGGAGACCAAGTTTTATCATCAAATATCAGGCCACCTGCAAGCAATGGAATGCCTACCTGGTAATGGTGAGGCACATATTTATCCTGTCTGGTGAGTTGGGCATTCAGCTTGCCATTCTCGCCTTTTCCCCATACCACGTTTTTACCAACCTCTGCAATAATCAATCCTGCGCCAAATGAGGCTCCGGCCTTGAGCATGAAATCTTCTTGTTTTTCGTTCATTTTCAATTATACATTATATAAATCCTAATATAAAATATTTGTGCATTCAAAAATAAAAGAAACCTGGATAGCTGACCAGGGGAAAGAGTCTGAGTAATTAAAATCCGTTTCCGTGCAAGAAAGGAGGACAGACTCTTAACCGTGCTGTGCTATCCAGGGTTACTTGGGCTTACCTCCTGGAGATTTAAAGAAGCAGAACCATTTAGTTTCACCCCGATCCTTGTGGGTGACCGTGCCAAACAAAGGCTTGGTATGGAAAAGCTTGAGAACATCTTCAAATTTTGCTTCCCTGTCGCAGAATTTAAAGATTAACGTGCCATTATCGTCCAGAACGCGCCACAGTTCGTTGAATCCGCGCTTCAGGTCATCTCTCCAGGTATCAGCATGGAGCGCGCCGTATTTCCGGATTACGTTCCCGGAAAGGCCAGTCATACCATTCTCCCTCAACATGTGCGGAGGATCCCAAACTATCAACTTGAAAGACTTATCGGCAAATGGTAGATCCCTGTAATCCAGTTGCATGTCCGGTTGGATCTTGAAATGTGGGCGTTCCGGGGCATATACTGCATCTTCTTTCCGAATGTCTATGTACAACGTGTCCGGATGATGCTTGTCAAGCCAGAAGAACTTGCCTCCGCAGCAGGCATCGAGAATGAGCTTGTCTGGAATAAGTGTTTTATCCATCGGAAGCCTCCCGGTCCCTGATATTTACCAACATGCAGACATGGCCTGTTGCAACCTTCATATCATCCTTCAATACGTCAAGGTCAAGCTTGTTCTTGACTGGTATCGTGATTGTTACCGTTACGATTGAGGATTCTTGAGTTATTCCAGTAGAATAATCCAATTTCGGATGCTCTGTTAAAGATTGTGGTTCCCGATCCTTCTCAGTTACAATCAGATTATCATCCTCAAACAATGATTTCTGCTTGATTTCGCTCATTTCCTAATCGACCTCCATAATGCTTTTCCGTTTTCGCTGCCAGTCTGGAAAACAATGCCGTCTCTGCGGAGGTTCTCCCAATAGGCATCTACCTTCTTTTCAGGCATTCCGTCAGACTTGGCTTCATCTAAGAACTTGTCATATGTGAATGGTCCAAGCAATGACAATTCTTCAATTATGCTGACCATGTTGTGCATGATTGTTCTCTGGTCCATGGATTCGGCCCCTGAAAACCGATCTATATCGTAGATCCCTGAGTTATGGTTACGAGCCATCCTGTCCAGGAAATCCTTCATGACATCTATTGCGTAGTCTACATCATCAATGGTGACGGTATCGGACATTCTCGCCCTTGCAGAGGATTCGGATAGCCTGATCAACCCTTCAAGCTGCCTTGCTGTTATCGGCACAGAGGCTCTACTTTGGTTGTCTCGCATTTTCCTGACTGAAACATAATACAATTCCAGTTGGTCCATGGCTTCTTGGGTCATTATCGGAATGATTTTCTTGGCAAGGAACACATATTTCCGCATTACACTGGCGTTTATGACTGGTTTTACTGCGAGTAGTGCGTCCTGAATGCCCTGGTCCATGGCAATTTCAATATCATTGTCCATTCTCTTCTTGACACTGCCTGCCAGATGCGATTGGAGAATGTGATGCGCTATTTTCTGGTCTTTGACCTTTTCAGGAACATCAGTAATTGGGAAGATTAGGTCGAATCTGCTTATCAAAGTCGGTTCCAGTTCAATTTGAGGGTACAATTCTTCGTCAATATCAAACCTGCCATGCTTGGGATTCGCACCTGCCAGCAACGAACATCTAGAGTTTAATGTCGCGTGAATGGTGGCTTTGTTTACCGAAATAGTCTGACTTTCAAGGGCTTCGTGCATCGTGGACCTGTCCTCTGGACTCATCTTATCCAGTTCATCGACACAAGCCATGCCATTGTCTGCTAGAACCAATGCCCCGGCTTCCAGGGTCCATCTGCCCTCCCCAAAATCATCTCTCGTTGCTGAGGCAGTTAGGCCCACTCCTGATGATGATTTACCACTTGCATACACGCCTCTGGGAACAAGTGTCGCTACATATCTCAATAATTGAGTTTTGGCTGTTGCAGGATCACCGATTAGCAGGCAGTGAGAATCCCCCCTTATCCTAGTCCCGTCCGGCTGGAGCTTGGACACCCCACCGAACAGTAATAGCATGATGGCACGTTTCACATGCTCATAACCGTATATGCTCGGGGCAATGCTTTCAACCAGTTTCGCTCGGACATCTGGCGAATTTCTCAAATCGTCTATGATTTCCTGCTCTTCTTTCGAGATTTCGATTACATCAGTATCAATATTCTTTATATCAATGTAATTAACTTCAATATAAATATCCTCGGCAGTCATCTTGTGTTTGCCCTGCATTTTCTGCAATGCCCTCAATGTACCAGTGATAGTAACCCGGTCTCCGGCATTGATGTACCCGCAGATATCATCAACCATCTGGCATACAATTGTCTGAGGCTGTGACCCGCCTTTCAATCCTTCGGGAGATTCCTGGACTTCAATTTTTTGACTGTCAATCCTGACGGTCCCTTTCTCATAGATCTCAAACCGGGTAGAACTCTCAAACCTGCCGCAACCTCCACCACCCTGTTCATCCTTTGAACATTCTAATGGGCCATACAGTATTGGCTTGGCCTGGTTGATTTCTGTGATATGTCCACAGCGCATACATTTGAATGACCCTATCAAGATTGTAGGCCGGACTTCCGTGACACGTTTGGCTATTCCCTCGATTGTAATCAAGGTATTCAGCATATTCGACCTTATTTCACGGATTTTGCATGTGATCGGGGCATTCGTCACCCTGAAATGGACTCGCATACCAGTTATTACCGCATCATCTATACCAAAACGGTGACTGTCGATGACCTCTTTTATTGCATCCTCCGCCCCTTTGAAAAATTCTTCAGGATCTTCAGTTAATATTACCGGTAAGTCACTGGAAGCATTCTCAAGGTCTTTGAACTCAACATTTATAGATTTCTTCTCTGGGTACTGGTCACCGATGGACAGAGCAACTGGAGTATATTTATTGTCCTCGATAACACTCACAATTTGGGCAATAAGTGTTGCATTTTGATTTTGTTTTTTCATCATCACACCTGCCTGGTCAATGTTTTCAGTACCAATTGATGAAGTTCAGGCTTTATCATTTGTTTCATTTCTTTCAATGTGATTCCTGCACGGTAGGCACGGATGCATAGTCTCTTGGCTTTCTCCAGATCTACCTCATCCTTTGCCTGGTCAATAAGTTTCAGAGCGATTTCGCGCTTATCGTTTTCTTTCTCAGCCACAATTTCCTCTACCTTCTCCTTCTGAACACTCAGTTTTTGTTTCCTAGCCTTGATTTCTTCCAGTTTCATCTGATAATGATTTTCCTTGATGGTCAGTGTTTGTTCGTCCTCGCTCATTTCTTTATCAATGAGGCCGCGTACCCATCCAGAAACATAGCCCTTGCCAAACTTCTTTCGTAACAGGTTAATGTATTCCTGCTCTTCATCCGTCAATTCAACTCTAAGGAAATTCTCGGGAGGACTCATCTAGATTCCCTCCGTTCCGTCCGTTCCGTCATGATTACAAGATTACGCTTCCCAACAACAACAATTTGTCCATACTGATCCCGGACATGTAATGTGAATTCTCCCTCTTCTGTAAGAAGGCCATAAATGACTTTCGTCTTTTCATTACCTGCATGGTCCTTCTCAGTGCATACAATTTTAACTTGTTTGCCTACTAGCGATGTAGAGTCGTCTGTGGTTCCCATTCTTCCACCCGTATCGTAACGTATCTCCCGGCAAGTGCCGGTATTCGAAGGCTATTGACTGTTGATTATTTATTATTTTTCATGGAGTTTAGCCTTTTGCTTCTCCACTGCCTTCAATTCTAGTTCTAGCTTGCGTTCCTGAGCCTCAAGGTATCCTGGTTGAGACTCTAGTTCTCTAGTTAGCATGTCCCGAACCGCATCCTTCAGGAAACTCTTCGGAAGATGCTCTATGAACGTTCCATGCTCAGCAGTAAGTGAGATAGATACTACCTGTGCTCCTTTGTCCGCATTGACGATTTTATCCCACACATCTTTGGTCTGTTTTATTACTTGCATACCGGAGGATATATCGCACGGATTATTAAATACTTTTCATAAAATGATGTGCTATTCGTTTTTTATAAAAGTTTTGCAGGTAAAATTTGAACGTAGTTCAAATTCTAATTGTTTCAAATCCCCGTTTTTTATTAATTGATGTGCTATTTGATGTGCTATTCGCGCTATTAAAATATTTTAATAAGGGAATGTGCTATTCGTTTTTGATAGGTAAATTTTGGGTTTAATAAGATGATGTGCTATTCGAAATTAATAAAAAACACCTATAAAGATGATATCTAAAATTTTAATCATAGATTAAAATTCACGTTTTTCAGGATTGCGAAAATGTATAGCAAAATCGATGATAGATAGATAGATAGATAAATACCTTAATAATAATGAATAGCATATTAATGTGCTATTCGGATTTAGTAGGACTCTCCTGGTGAATTTCCGCAATTGATATATAAACTTTGCGTACTTTTCAATGTTTTCAAAAATTAATAATTAACTGATTTGCATGACTAGCATATCGATGCATTTTCGGGACTTATTGCTTCCGGAATTCTTGTCAAGATCCAATAATTGCTCAGACCTTCGCATGTAAATCTCTGTCGACTGTGAATTTTTAAATAACTTCCGCAATGCCGGAATCAAATGTCTAGGAATTATTGGATATGGTCTTTTGAATTGTTTGTAATCAACTTCTTTCCAACCATCAACTTCGGTCAGCTCTCCCTTAAGCATAATAAATTTCTTGCAGGGTGCCATAATCTGTCGACCGATCCTGTATGTTGTGCGGCAATTGCTACATTCCCCATGCTCAGGATTGTTTACTTTCATTAATGTCAATTGCTTTCCGCAGATAATACATTGTTCAGCATTCGTAATAACATCCCATTCCTATGATTGTGCATTCAAAGTATAAGATAAAAGAGAATAAATAATTATGCTAATACAATATGAACGCAAATATTTAAATAGCATTCATTTATTACATGTTGCTTGAGGGATATTGGGATGCCTCGCATAAAAATATTTGATAAACGGTCTACATGCACTTTCCGCACAACCAAAAAGGATCAAGAGAATCTTGCTAAAGCGATTGAGTATTTTGAAACTAAATCGGGTAAGAATATTTCTAAAAACGTAGCAATCAATTCATCGCTAGAGTTTATCGCAGGATTGCAGGATACAGCAACTAGGCAATCGCATCACAGTAAGAACCCAACTAGAGGCGAATCGAAGCGAAACGGAAGCGTAGACAGTACGGAACCACTGGTGAAGCGAAAAAATGGAAACGAATCAGGAAACGAATGCACCGAAGCGAATAACCTCGGAATGAACCAAACTGATAGGGGGTAAAGAATATGGGATTTTGGGATAAAAAGAAACCTAAAAAGGGGGCTGAAACATCCTCTCAAACAACACCGGAAACGCAGCAACAATTACCACAGGTTCAATTACCTGTTCCAACGCAGGAACCCCCTAAAATAAATCCACCAACAACAGTTTCACGGCCCATGCCTACAGACAATACAGAGTTGGCGAGGCATCTGATAGGTGTGCGAGATAAAAGATTGCAAGACCAAAGGAAGGAGGAACGAAAAATGCCAGAAAAAGAGCCAATCGATGACGAGACAGCAGATGATGAATCTGAAAACGATCAGGGTGACGAGGACCAAGAGAACTATGATCCAGAGGATGATGAAATTGATGAAGCTTTCCTTTTGGAGAATGATGACCTTCGTCGAATAGTGCATGAAGGATTAGATAAAGGTCAATCTCTTCCGCAGATTCACAAGGAATGGGCGGAATACTCATTTAGAGGAGTAAAAGATGGGGACATAAAACCACTCACAATACAAGCGGTTACAAGTCACAAAAGATCTTGGAATTCAAAGTCAGTCGATAACTCAAATGCAGATGTACCCGAAGCCCCGGCCCCAGTACCCAAACGTGTACCAAAAGTAGTTATTCCTCAACTCACAGATCCAATTGACATCATGTTTCAGAATGCAATGGATGGATTTACCAAGAAATCTCAAAAAGAATCCAATCTCCATGAATATATTGCGGAATTCAAAGACGCTCGTGATGAAGGGGATGTTCACATCGCCCAGCTCATGCTTATTGCGATAAAGAAGGAACTGGATAGAATGGACAATGCAAAAACCAATCCAGAACCCGTTGTGGCAAAGCCAGAGAAGAATCCATACGAGGACACTATGCAGGATTTATTCAAAACCGTTGTAACAAATGCGATAAATCCCAAAAGCAAGAAAGACCCATTGGATGATGCCCTAAGCATTGTGGACCGGATAGATAAGATTCGGGGTGGAAATAACAATGGAATGCCAACTCCAGACGATCCGGACAGTTGGATGTGGTACACAATGGGCCAGGTAATTCCCCAAAGTGTAGACAAAATCACAGATGCAATAGGGTCATATGCTGGACATGGGTCATTGAGGGACAATAAACCTATGAACCAGAACCCCAACCAACAGCAGCAACAGCAACAGCAGATAGGCTTCAGGTGCGATGCTTGCAAGGCCACAGTACCCTTGGATTCTCCGGCATGTCAAAAATGCGGAAACAGATTCCCACCTGAAATGTGGAGACAAGCCAAGGCCCAGATGGGCATTCCAGATCAGCATTACATGAATCAGCAGCCAGCACAGCCACAACAACAGCCTCAAAGAATCCAACAGGCACCCCAAAGACCACAATACCCTGCATACCAAGAGCAACCACGACCGCCTGCACAACCGGCACAGCAAATAGAACCCGAAGAGGAAGAGATCCCAGAAGAGCCCATGTATGAGGACTTAGAAACAGAGGATGAGCCATATGACCCTGAAGTACATGGCGTATTCTGCTCATATTGTGGGGGGCATCTTGATAATGAAGGGTTCTGCCCAAGGTGTACTACTGAGGAAGACATTGATGTTCCAGAACAAATTGACCAGGGATTTATACAACCACAACCGTCGCCTCCGGTTGGAGACCAAGTAAAAGAAAAGGGACCGGGAGAAATCATACACAAATCAGAAGGGATGGGATTAACAGCACAATCGTTACCAGAACTTCCACCGGAGGCAATCAACATGTTTAACCAACTGCATAGGGTAGCCATGTGGGTTAAAATAGATGCAAACGCTAGACAGAACGGAGATCAAAAGAATTGCATTGACCCAGTAGATAAGGTATCTAGCCTGTACAGATTGGCAGACAGAAAGGGTAAAGACCTCGATCTCATCAAGACTCTGATGTACATCAGGAAACGTGGAATACAAAACCTAATCTATTATGTAGAAATGTATTCACACGATCCCCGGATAAAGGAAGCTCCAGAAGTCGTGAAGGTTCTAACCAGTGAAAATGGAATTAACTGGTCCAACAAAGCCCTGGATACCCTATACCAACTGGCTTCAAACGATGGAATATTGCTCACAAAAGAGGACATAGCTCGGATAGACAACGAACTGAGGTTGTTCACGGATGGCTAAACGAGCTGGCAAAAAGGTTCCATTCCTCGGGCATAAGGATACCTGCAAATGTACAAAATGCAGAGTAGCCAATCTCGAAATCGTAGTAGCCAATCTAATGACTACTGTCGAAGATGTCCTGATACCACATGCCGCACAAAACCTCAAGAAAGAGGGCAAGGGTCTGTTCTTGCGAAGTGATGGACGTTATGTGGTGGGAAAACTGCCGGAATCTCCCAAACTGAAACCGCATCCGCCTGGATGCACATGCAAACTATGCAAATCCATCAAGAAATAAGATATTCCAGTGGAATAGTGAGATATATGACACCAGAACCGATTCAACCAATCCTGCTAGAGGATGAGAATGAAGAAGATGAGGACTACGAACCTTATGATGCAGAAATAGATGGTACATTCTGCAATTTCTGCGGGAACGAACTGGACCCTGAAGGCTACTGTCCAAACTGGGAATCGGAAATACGCCCCGATCTACCTGAAGCAATGGATGAAGATGCAGAGTATGATCCTAACCTACATGGAACATTCTGTAACTACTGTGGAGGGCCATATCTCCCAGACGGTACATGCCCAGCATGTGAAGCTCCAGAACCTAAAAAAGCATCAGCATCAACAGGTCTCTTTTCCTATGGTAGCTGGAAAGTCCATGCTATTATTATTGTCATTTATGTCGCCATTACTACACCTATAACATGGTGGATATGCTTAACGTCTCCAGCACTATATGCGTTAATTGCAGCATTGACAAATACCAGTAACTTAGTGGCTCTGGGGTACTCAGTGTACATTTACTACCTAGTTGATACATCCAAACGTGAAGCCATTAAAAAGGCCCAGGAAAAGGGCATCGATGTACCTAACCTGGATGAAGCCCTTGGCATGATATATTCCAAATTCAAACAATTTGACGATTGGTTTGAGGCGAACAAGCATCAACTAAAGAAATTGGAGAGGAAAATCAGCAAAATAGACCTATCCGACATGGTTGATTCGATTGAGGAACTCACCAAAATATCAGACTCAATCAAGGAATCTGGCTTAACCAGTGCAGACATGGCAGAATTCTTTAGAGTCATGCCCAAAGCAATGGAGAGATTGAAGAAATTCATTGACGAAGAGGAAATGAAATTATCCGATATTCCGGATTCATGCCTAACAAATCCCCCAAAAAAGTAAGTAATATTTAACCCGATATGCAAAAGGATTAAATATGACCTGAGACATTTTAAGGTCTGAGGTCAACAAAATGCCCAAGAAAGTACCTACAAAAGCCGAGATTGAAGAGACACTCAAGGAAACCCAGGCTGAACTCGCAGAGACGAAAGCCCAGGTAAAAGAGTTGCAGACCAAAAAGGCACAGAAAGCCGCCGTTACGACCAAGGCCCAGGACAACAAAGCACAGGAACTGGATAAAAAGGTCTCAGAACTCCAATCTATTCTAGACGGAAAGACCGAAGAGCTGAACAGCAAAATGAAGGCCAGTGCAGATCGGGAAAAAGTCCTGATGCAGAAAAACATTCAGCTCGTCAACGAACTGAAGGTTGCGAAGCAAGTGCCTATCGCAAAACCCGAAGTCAAGCAGCCGGTAGTCGAGTCGAAACTGCTCATCCGGGATGTAAGTGGGAATGTTTACGAAGCAAAGACGATGCAGGCAGCATCGCAGATCTTCCAGGAACAATTCCTAACCATGCCGAATCGCAGGATCAAGGACATCGAATACTGGGTCAGTGAAAACGGTCAATGGATCCGCAGGACATAGAACCTGAGTCTCAAACAATCATCTTAAAAAATCCGTGCAGGAAAGGAGATAGAGAACATGTCCAGTTCACAACAGCGAAAGCGTGACGATGACGATATAGACAACATACTAGATACAATGCCCAGACCGACAGATAATAACAGATGGGGCCTAGTACCAATCATCGATTCTGAACTGGATACAGAAAATGATTCTGACTTCGAAGGGATGGGCGCGACCTCGACCCCGGCAATTACAAATCCTTTCGAATTTTCAACTGCCAAATTTCAGGACTTCCCAAAACTCGGCAGCCTCCCAAAAATGTCGGTACCCAAAATCACTGTTCCAAAAGTATTCAAATCCGATTCAGACCGTAAAAATGCATCCAAGTGGCTAACAATGACCACCGTTCTGAATCCATTGAAGGGAATGTCAGCTATTATGTCCTTATTTTGGGATAACGTAGTAGCTGGGAAAATAGAAAAAGCGATAGAGGATGCACTAGGACCGATTCCGAAGGGCATCAATGACATTATTGCACAGATTGATAAAGAAGGAAAGCAGGTCGGGGATTTCATTGGTGGAAACTTCAAAGCCCTGGACCTTAATCAACTGAAGAATATCAAGGGACTTGATTTCAACGTCAATACTGGTTTGAAAACAATAGATGAGGAATTCAAGAAGAGCATCACCGCGCTAGGATCGGGGATGTCGGACCTCACCACGCAAGCCACAAAATACCTGAACGATAGCCTTTCTTCCAAAATCAGCATGGTTCCGGTAGATGTGAACAAGTTTGTTCAAGAGCAATTCAACGTAGCCATACCTGAAATTCGCAAAATCTCACCTGAACTCCAGAATTTCACAAGAGAGGATAACATCAAGATCATGAATCAACAATTAGATTTAACCAAATCTCAGACAGCTACCCTCATTGAGGAAATGAAGGCCACGCAAAAAGAAATGATAAAGGCACTTCCAACACTGGTAGCCAATGAGACATTCAACACCCTGAAGCAAAAGGGTTTCGGAAACCTGAAAATTACTGGCCTTGATGGAAAACCAATTGCACTGCCAGTATCCATGAGTGGGGATGCAGGTTCATTGTGGGCAACCGATGTACTGGACATGAAAAAGCACATGAACCATATGAAACAAATATTTGCCAAGCAAGGTATCAGGCTATCTGATGACCAGGCGAAGACCATGCTCAACAGCATATCTTTCAAGCTTCCCGAGCAATTCACGAACGCAATCCAGACATCAAACATAAAAATACCTGCAATTCCAAAAATGACCATGCCAGCGATAACATTGCCCAGTGCGCTGAGGACATATATTCCACAAGTAAATTTCGCACTGGATATGAATGCCAACATTCAGAGGGATCCTATGACTGGATTTAACAAGAGAATAGAGCAATTGGAACGCCAGGGATGGAAACATGCAGGACAGGGACAAAAAAACCAGGTCATCAACCAAGTGCGGCAATACCGCAAGGCTGGAGCGCAGGTTATTCAACTCAATATCCCAGGCCAAAAGAATATGGTTGATGTATGGGTCTTGCCAAATAGGAGATCACCCATTGCTCAACCAGGGAGGCGTTCGGTCCCTTCAGGAACAGTAGCAGTTCCAAGGAATACAGGAACTGTCGCTATGAGTGGTGGCCTATATTCTGACTCATACAATACTGGAGACTCACTATTCAAAGATGATTCGGGACCGCATGAACCGATCTACAGGGACAAAGCCGATTTTCGAACTGGAGAATTGATTGGCGATGATTACCCATCGATGGGCGCGTCTCCAGAGGCATTTCGCAGAGCCAAACAGGTCAGGGCAGAGAACATCAAGAAGCGCAGGGAAGCGAAGAGGCAGGCAAGAATAACCAGGCAGAAACGCATCCAAGATGCTCGTTCCAATATGTCCAAGCGCAGAACAAAAACCACTGGGTTTAGCGGAGATTATCCGATGGACCTTGAATTAGGGTTTGATTATGGCATTGGCAAGAACAGAAAGCCAATGGTGTCACGGCCAAGTGTCTCACCGAGAGGTAAAAAGTCTCAAATTCATCGAGTAAGGATCAGTTCTGATTATCCGGTTGACCTGGAGGGAGATTATGGGTATCGCCCGATGGGAATTACCGCGTACCAAGCTGCCCAGGCAGCAATTGCCAAAAAGAAGGCATTCCAAGCTGCAAAAAAGCCAGCTCCAAAACCGGCAGCCAAGAAATCAACCTCAAAACCTGCGGCAAAGAAGCCAGCACCGAAACCGGCAGCCAAGAAAACCACCCCAAAGCCAGTAGCTAAGAAATCAGTCAATGCGTATCAAGCTGCCCAAGCTGAAATCGCAAGGCGTAAGGCATCCCAAGCCGCGAAAAAGCCAGCATCAAGCGCACAGGTAAGACCTCAAATTAGCCAGCAGGCACAGCAGGCGTTCAATCAAAGAGTAGCCACTGATACAGCGAAAAAGCCATCCATTTTATCAACACTATTCAAAAAGAAGCCAACTACAACATCGACATCAAGTAGGCCGGTCCAGGAATCGTCATATGCCTACATGCAAGCCGGAAAGATATGGGCTCCCGGAACCAGATCACATGGAATGCCGGATATTGACAAAGTAAATCAAAAGCCAGCCAAGAAGCCAGCCGCGAAAAAGAAATCAACATTCCCTAAAATTTCACTTCCGAAAATATCTATTCCCAAAATATCACTGCCTAAGCTCACTTCAAAGAAGAAAACAGAAAAGACCAAAGCCACCACCACAGACAAGAAAACTGACTTTTTTGACGTATTGAAAAAAGCCAGTGCAAAAAAGAAAATGGAAGAGGACAGAAAAAAGGCCAAGGAAAGAATCATAGCCAAACCAAGTAGCACAACCTCCACTTCAGATAAGGCTAGTCCTTTTACTCTGCTAAAGCAGGCGATCCAAAAGAAATCAGAAGAGAAGAGATTATCAATGGTTGCGGAACGAAAAACTAAATTGATAGATTCTGCAAATACCAAATATGCCAACGATCCTGCAAGGCTCGCACTGGAATTGAAATACATTGAATCTGGTGCCACAGCGCAACAGATCACAGACAAAGCAGAACGTCTCCGGCAAACCAAACTCCTAGCGGAACAGCGACAGCAGGGTATTCAGCAACTCAGGCCTCCGTCTCCAGTGGTCCCGGCAACAACGCCAACAACAGAACCTGCACTTACAGTCCCAGAAGCAGCCCCAGAGGAACAGCCAATCGTTCCAATTCCGGAAATGTTCCAACTTCCAGACATGTCAACGATTACTCAGACCCCAACAACATCTCTAATCCCGACATACGAGACCCCCTCAAGCTCTGCCCAATCATCATATCCCACATACCCAACGTATCAGCAACCTGAAACACCATCCTATCAACCTGAAACCACACCCACATACGAACCCTATCAACCCGCAGCAATTCCAGAACTTCCGGAAATGCCAGCATGGACAACCACAGAACAGGAACCAACTGAAGAAACCGAGCAAGAACCAGAACCCGAGCAGATTATTACACTGCCAGAGACAACGGTTCAGCAACCTTCAGTCCAACCAGTCTCAATGATTCCGCAGATTTCCTCACCATTTGATATTGGTGGATTCTTAAGCGGAATTACCGCATCATTCACAAACATATTCAATCAGATCACAGGCCAGGGACAGACTCAAGCCCAAGTACCTGAAGAGACTGTGCCAACAGAGGCAGACTATCCATATGACCTCGAAGATGATTTCGATTTTGGAAAAGGGCCAGCCAGAAGGCAAGCATCAAGGCGTAGGAGGTAAGAAATATGAAAACTCTTCCAGTTAT
>Ga0265297_10001473_pt1 | contig 54963 bp, 78 predicted proteins | sample Munlanlwell13791_FD_192502 | JGI IMG/M metagenome (GOLD analysis project Ga0265297, IMG submission 192502) | Leachate microbial communities from a municipal landfill in Southern Ontario, Canada - Leachate well 137-91 | ecosystem: Engineered > Solid waste > Landfill > Unclassified | place...
AGCTTATTAGGCTATACAACCCTAATAAAAAACAATCGCTGTTAATTAGGAGGTGGTTTAAGTCTACGATTGATCAATAAGTTTTTTAAACTCTTGTAAGCATGTTTCATTATCTCCTTTTTTAAAATTGTTTAAAACAACACTATGAGATAATCTCTCCTCTTCTCCTTCTTTATAAGTTTTAGAGAGGTAAAATAAAAAATTATCTTTTTCAGTCAAGGATGAAATAATCTCTTTTACTCTGTCTATTTGTGTTTTCTTAACTTCTATTAATTCTTCAATAGAAATGTTTTTAGATAAATTTTCTTTTACTTGATATAAAACTTTTTTAGAACTTTCTTTTAATTCCATTTTTTTTAAAAAAATATTAGTTATTTATTTAATCTTATCTTTAAGATTTTCACGGAGCCATTTTACAACGCATCCCTCAGAATAATTAACTCCTTTTTTAAACTTCTCAATAAACTCTTCTACTTTATCATCTTCTTCGTTTACAGGCTCTAAAACTCCTGCGAGAAGACCGAGATAAATAATATCTTGTGTGCAAGAAAGATTTTTTCCATTATAAAATACGTTGAAACCTCTTTTATACACTTCCCCTAACAAAAAAGAGTCGTTTTCTTTAATGCATTTAACCTTTTTTGGTAGATTATTTAGCGTCCATTCTTCAACTTTTTCTAATTCTTCATCATTAAAATATCTAAAATATTCACCAAGTCCTTTTTCAACTCTTACCATATATGGATAGGTTGCCCATCCTGGAAGAATAGAGTTTATTTCAACTATCTCTCCTGTTTCTTTAATCTTAGCTTTTTCTCCAATTTTAAATTTTGTCATAGTTTTATTTATTATAAATTATTTATAGCATTATATTGATATTTTTTTTCTTCTTCTGGCAAATACTTATGACGGACCAAATATCTTTCTATTTCGTTTTCTTCATATTCAATTATTTTATTATATACTCTAACATAAATATCATGTTTAAGTGTTTTTCCTATCCAAGACTTAACTATAACTCCGATATTTTCTCCTTCTACTATAACTATATCTCCAAATGTATATTTCATAGTTTTTTATTAATAAATTTATTACCTTACCTTACCTTAAATTACAAAATATGTAATTCTTCTCAGGTCATCGGATATTCTATTGAACTGTCCTCGCTGAAAGCCCTAGTCGGGCTAATTGTAAAATGTTTAAAGCGGCATTTTCGTCTCTGTCAATAATCAAATTACAATGAGGACAAATATGTGTCCTGACTGAAAGTGATTTAGAAACTAATTCTCCGCACCCCGAACACTTTTGAGAAGTATAGCGAGGATTTACTTGTATAAAATGTTTCCCAAGAATTTTCATCTTGTAAGAAAGCATATTTGAAAACATATTCCAACCTGCATCTGAAATACTTTTAGCCAAATGATGATTTTTAACCATCCCTGAAATATTTAATTTTTCGACAGCAATCATATCGTATTTATCAGCATATTTTCTTGATAATTTATGAAGCCAATCTTTTCTTTGATTAGCTATATGTTCGTGAGTTTTTGCTAATAATTTTATTTTCTTTTTTCTACGATTGCTATGTTTTATCGCCTTACTAACCTTTCTTTGCTGTTTAATAATTTTATATTCTGATTTTCTAAAAAATTTAGGAGGTAATTCAACTTTCCCTTTACTATCAACTAAAAATGATTTTAATCCAACATCTATACCAATTTCTGATTTTATTTTCTTTATTTGTTTTATTTCTTTTTGTTCTATTGTATATTGAAAATACCATCCGCTCGCTCTTTTTACTATTCTTCCCATTCCATAATCTTTTTCTTCTCTAAATCCTTTTATTCTTAAATGACCAACTTCTTTCCATATACTTAATTTATTATTTTTAAAGCGATAATCTATACTATATTGTCTCAATTCAATACTACGAAGACGATTATATGACTTAAAACGAGGGAAACAACTAAACTTATTAAAAAATTTATCAAAAGCTATACTAACACGATATATCATTATTTGTTTTAAAGTAGCTGGAATTTCTTTATTTTTATCTTTAAATTCTTTCTGCAAATCAAATCTTGATAAATTCTTATTTTCTTTTTTATAACAATTTATTTTTCTTTCAAGAACTAAATTATAAAACAATCTCGCTTGTTCAAATAATTTAAGCAAAGTTTGTTCTTGTGTCTTGTTTGGATATAATTTTACTTCTCTTGTTAATTTCATAATTATATCTTAACACAAGTTAAACTTTTGTCAAGTTCAATACTTTCTTGCCTGTATTAAATTCTTTTAAAGCTTTCTTACCTGCTGGGCTGTTGTCATAACACTTCTGATGAAAATGCTCATTATTAAGATTACAAGGTATTATCTTTTCGTTTATCTCTTTACCGCAGATATTGCAGATTGGTTTATTAAACTTTGTCATTTATTTAACAAGCCTTTATTTTCATAAATATTTCCTATTACTTCCATTTCATCACATTCCATTTTGCAACAAATAACCATAGTATTTCCTAACATATATCTACCATCATTCCAAATAATTTCTTTTGATTTCCAGTTAGCAAATTTGCATATATCTCCTTCATAAATATCTTTACCATTTTTATCTTTAAAACCTGTGTATTGCATTAAGATATAATTATTTTTGTGCAAAAAATGTTCTGATTTTTTAAAAAAACCTTTTATTCCTCCAGTTTCAAAAAACAAACTTCCAATTTCTAAAATAATTTTGTCTACTTTGTCCCAAGCTCTAAATTTTATTTCACGCATATATTTATTTAAAATAATTATTAACTTCTCGTCTTAGTTCTTCTAATTCTCCTTTATCGGCTATTGCCAATAAGTCTTTTTTAATTTCTTCCTTTATCTCATCTTTAAAATATTTCCAATAACCCCTCAACTTACCATACTCTCGCCAAGCGGAAACATCACCAAATCTTATTGCGTTTTTCATATTATTTTTTTTGCTTATCTCTTTAAAGTCTTGAACTACCGCCATTATAATTCCAAAAACATACAAGATAGAAAAATAAATAATAATGTTTTTTCCTAAACTGGCATCTATTTTTAAATAAGTTTCAATGTCTGCTATTAAAATAGTAAATAAAATTAAAATTGCTGTTCTCATACTTTTATATTATCCGCTTTAATTTAGCGGTTTAATTTACGCTTCTTGTGTTACAATTTAATTCTTCTGGAACAAAACAACTTGAAGTTATTATGTCGTTTTTTTGGTCGTGGAACATATATATCCATCCGCCAAAAACTCTTTCTATACCAGTGCTACCATTAAATTTGGTTTCACCAATTTTCATCTCTAATAATTCTTTTTTTGTCATACTTTTTTGTCCGCTTTAATTTAGCGGAATTAGTTAATTAAATCTTTTATTTTATAAAGAAATTCTTTCCTTCTTGAATAAAAATCTCTTGTATTTATAGCACTTTCTGCGGTTTTTATTGCATTTAATCTTTCTTTTTCACACTTTTCTATTTCATCTTCTAAAAATTTTATTTCTTCTTCCATTTTTGTATATGTTATTAATTATTGTTTGAATTATTTAATTATCTCATATGTTTCATTAAATATATCTGATTTTACTGGATATATTTCCCCTTTAACTCCTATAATAATCCAATCATTCAAGCTGGCAATCATTTCTCCTTCTAATGTTGGTATTAACAATGCTGGTTGTCCTTCTTTAAATGTAGCTGAAATGTTTTGTTGTTTTTCTCGAAGTGAGTGTAAAACAATATTTTTATTTTCATCCGTAAACTGAACCGCTTTAATAACAACTGGTTTTTTACTGATAATTACAGCATCAGCTAAACAGCATTTTGATTTCATTTGATTTCATAAAACAAACCCATTTAGTATTTCCGCTTCTGCCTGTTGTGTGGCCAAATAAAGGTTTATATTTGGTCAATTTTAAAATTTCACTTATTTTTATATCTCTTTCGTTCCACTTAAAAATTAAAATTCCTTCTTCTTTTAAAACTCTAAAACATTCTTTAAATCCAGCGGTTAAATCTTCTTGCCAATTATCACTCAATATCCCATACTTTTTGGCCATCCAGCTTGTCTTTCCAAGTTTTAATAAATGCGGTGGGTCAAAAACAACTAAACTAAATCTATTATCTTCAAATTCTAATTTTCTAAAATCCATTTTCGTATCAGGGTTTATATCAAGAGTTCTTCCATCGCATAAAGTATGTCTTTCTCTTCGTATATCGTTAAAAATAACATTCGGATTATATTTATCAAACCAAAACATTCTACTACCGCAACAAACATCTAAAATATTTTTATTCATATCTATATTATCCCCTCATCTTTTAGACGAATAGCTAAACGAAGAAGAGCGTTGCTTGGTTTTTTATTAATGCTAAATATAGAAACTAATCCGTCTTTTGAACGATAACGAACTAAATAATCATTCTTTATTTTGAAAATTTTAAGCCTAAATATAACATCTTCAAAATAAATTTTTTCTGGCAACACTTTAAGTATCTCATCGGTAAGAGGGGCTGGACAAATAAATTTACTATTTTTTTTCCATTCATCTCTAAATCCAAAATGGACACACCATTCCACCTCTGCTCCACCAGCGTCAATCCACCAAAAACTGCTGTCTATCACTAATCCTTTTTCTTTGCTCCCTTGGCATTTTCTTCTATCGGCTTTACTTCTCCTGCTTCTTTATTTATAAATTTTTTACAAAAATTTTTCATATAATTATTTTTTATTTATATTAAATCCAATATTTTTTATTTATACTAATCCAAAGTTTAGCTAAAGCATCGGAGAGGTTTTTGTCTTTAAAAATTATTTCATTATCATCATCTAATCCGACCATAATAGAAACATAATACGAACCGTCTTCACCTTTTACGATATTTGTTCTAGCTGGTAATTCTTCTAAAAGTTCTGGAATGTCGGGGGAAAAACAAGCATCATCTGTATCATTTATAAATACAGTAATATGTTCTCTGCCATCTATTTCTTTTTGACCTTTATTATTTATTCCGTCAAAATCGCTACAACGACTAAGCTTCCACTCATATTGAGTATATTTTTGCCAAACACAATCGCACTCTCCACTATATCCTGCCTCTTTTAATTGTTTAGCCATTTTTATGCTAGTTGTTTTTTGCATAATTGTATTAGTTAATAATTGTTTCTATATTGCCACCGAGTAAAATCTCAATGACAAAGAGAAATAACTATTTAATTTATATATTAAATATTAAAATTCCCTTACAATGGTCAATTTCATGCTGAAAAACCTCTGCTTCCTTCCCACTTAGTTTCTCTACAACATTTTGTATTATGATTGGTTGTCCATCTCTTTCTCCAATAGTTGCATATTTTACATCGCATTTCTGCCAACGATTTACATTAATTGGTCTTTTATCAGGAAAAGACAAACATCCTTCTATTTTTTCGACAGTATAGTTTGAGTGTCTAGTTATTTCTGGATTTATAACTATCTTCTTATTTTTAGTTACAAAAAAATTTAAAGGATCTTTATCATTTATTTGAGAATGAGCGACCGCTTCCCCGCCAAAATATATCCCACGCAAACAAAAACAAAGGTTATACATTATGTGAGCGTCTTTAACCACTCTCTCGATATCAGTATCTAACACATCTCTACTAATCTTTTTGTGAGGAGAAACATAATTCTTTATTAATTCTTTTTGAGTTTCTTTGTCTATTATTTCCATAATTTTTAAGTTATTTTTTTCTCTTTCTTCTCTTTTATTTCTTTCTTATCTACATCTTTTCCTATAAGCATTACCTGCTCTTTTATCTGATTATATAACTCTTCATTTACTCTAAGAAATTCTACCGAAGCTTCTCTTCCAACACCTAGCCTTTCTTTTATGTAAGAGAAAGTATTTCCCTCTTTAAAAATTATACCGTTAGCCAAGGCAACATCAAAAATATCTCCATGAATATTTATTCCAGAACCGAACAATAAGTCAATCTCACAAGACCTAAAAGGAATAGAAACCTTATTCTTTTTAGCGGTTATTTTTAGTCTGTTTCCTAAAACTTCTCCATTCTTTCCTTTGTAAGAACTTATTTTTGCCACTTCTAATCTGACACTAGAATAAAAAGCTAAAGCTCTACCCCCAGATGTTGTGTTTTTTTCTCCATATCCAGTGAAACCTATTTTAGATCTAAGTTGAGAGATAAAAAGAATAGTAGTTTTATTTCTAGATGCTATTCCAGTTATCATTCTTAATCCTTTGCTTAAAATACGTGCCTGTAATGCTACTTGAGCATCATAGATATTTCCTTCAACTTCTACCTCTGGAACCATAGCAGCAGTTGAATCAATACAAATTAAAGAGACTTCTCCGCTCTCTGTTAATTTTTGAGTTATATCTAAAACTTGTTCAGCTGATTCTGGTTGAAATAATAATAAATCTTTTGTGTTTACTCCTAATTTTTCAGCATATTCGGAAGCCCAAGCGTATTCGGCGTCTATCCAGGCCACTTTTTTCCCTTGTTTTTGAAGAATGGAACATAAAAACATCGCTATAGTAGATTTTCCAGAACTATATTCCCCATAAACATCTATTATTCTTCCTACTGGCAGACCTCCCCCAAAAACATGATCAAAAGAATAACAGCCTGTTGAAACCATTTCTATTTTCTTAAAATTTTCGTCATTACAATCTATCATTACATCGGTGCCGTATTCTTTCTTCATGTTTTTTAAAACATCTGATAACTTTTTTTTGTCTTCCATAAAATTTATTATTTAATTATATTTAAATTATTAGACCTTTCTCTATGACAACTTTTGCATAACATTTGACAGTTTTCCGATGTTGTTTTTCCTCCATCCTTCCACAAATTTATATGGTGTGCTTCCATCACTTCTATTTCAAATTTATTTTTACAGTCTGGGCAAATTCCGTTTTGTTTTTCATAAGATTCTCTTTTTTGATTATCGGTAAAAGCACGGATATTTAAGTATTTTTCATTTCTAGTTAAAACATATTTATAAATTCCTGATTTTTTTGTTACATCCTCATCTTTCATTAGTTTTACTATTTCTTCTTCTAATTTTTTTGAATCTATTTGTTTATTGCCAAACTCGTTATATAATAATCCGAAATCTACTCCTTTCATCTCCTTGCGATAATTTGGAAATATTGTTTCAACCCAACTTATAACTCCTTGAAAATATAACCATAACTCATTAGCATTCGGTTTATCTTGATTTTCCGACATATATTGCTCTATGTTTCCGTTGCTTATCCAATTTATTGCTGTTTCTAAATAATCTTGTCGTATAGATGATCCTCTTAAATAATTTCCCGCTATATCATAAGCTGGACATCCAGATTTACTAAAATACTTTTTAGCACTAGTCAACCATTCTCCTGTATAAATAGCGTTTTTTAATTCTTGTGCTGTTAATTCTTTTCCTGCGATATTAATTGTTTTGAACCAATCTAACTTTTCTTTATCGTCTCCCTTACAAAAATAAATCATTAACTTATAATTAAGAATTTGCTCTTGCTCTGGTTCTGTTAATGTTTTAAAAAATTGATGATTTAAAGAAAATTCTCCTGATACATATCTACAAATACTAACAGTTCTTTGTTGCCCGTCTAATAGTTCATAAGTTCCATCCTTATTTACCACCCAATACATCACATTTAAAGGAAATCCTTTTTTGATTGTTTCTATCACGGCATTTTGTTGTTCTGCTTCGTAAAAAAAGTTTCTTTGATATTTTGGTCGTATATTTAATTTTCCTCCATAACCAAATACTCCCTCTTCATCGTCGTTTTTATATTCCGATATTATTTCTCTTATCGGTATTTCGTTTAGTTCTATTTTCATAATTATTTATTATTAAATTCTGAGTTAAAACTTTTTACTACTTGAATAAAAGCATTTTCGACATCTATAGCAGATGGATTTTCACCAATAATTTTTTCTAATCCTTTTATCTCACAAAATTTACTTAATTCAAATAAATCTTTGCGAAATTTTTCTTTATTTTCTTTTGAAAGATTATTATAAAAATTTTCTGAATTTTCACTATCACATTTATGTTTTTCAATAAATTCGTCAAAATTTTTTTTTGCTATCTTTTTTTTACTTTCTTTCATATAATTTTATATTTTTTTAATTAAAATTCTTGAATATGGACATTTACCGTCAATAGATAAATCTTTTTCATCATTTCCTTTTCTGAACTTTATTATCTCAAATTGTTTAGGATTATATTTATCAAGAAAAGTTATAGGAACTCCCATTACACCCTTGAAATCTTTTGGAATATGTTTTACTTCGTCTATGTTTATAGCATTATAATTATCATATTTATGATAATAATTTTCATTTCCTTTATATGTTTTATATAATATTATTTCTTCTTGATATTTATTTATTCTTAAATTAGTAAACCATCTTATGTTGCCAAAATTTTTAATAGATTTATCTGGCTGAATAAAATGCTTTGGATAAGTTTTCCCTAACCAAATTTTATTATCCTTAATTAATGGAAAAATCTCTTTGTATCCAGTAGCATTTTGATTTCCAACAACAACAAACTTTTTCTTATATTCAATTAATTGAGCGATATATTCTCTAAATAACGAAAATGGCGGGTTAGTAACTACAATATCAACCTCTTTTAATATCTCGACGCACTCTTCGCTTCTAAAATCACCGTTTTGTTTTAATCTTGTCTTTATCGGTTCTTTTTTATAAGATGTCATTTCTAACTTATAAGACGGCTTATCTTTTTCAAAATGCGTAGAAATTAGTTTCTTTAATCCAAAATCTTCAAACTTTAATTTAAAGTATTCCCAGAAATTACTTTCTACTGGATCATCGCAATTACAGAATACTACTTTCCCTTTAAAATGGTCTTTGTAATGAAATAATTCAACTTCTATATCCTCAAGACGAGTATAGAATTCATCATTTTTAGCTCTGTTAGCATTATGCAAGTTTTTATTTGAAGATTTTGACTTCATGGAATTAAAATTTATTATTTAATTAATTAGTTTTTTTCTTTATATTTTTACCAGCCACAAAGAAAAACTCAAAAAGCTCATATTCATCATCCCCCTTAACCTTGCTTTTACTGAATTTACTTTTAAACTTTCTCCTATGAATCTGAAACATATCTGGTTTCTTCATCCACTCCAAAGGAACACCCATCAAACTTCTATTATACTCAATAACCAAATCTAAACCTTTCTCCACGCACATTTTAATATGGTAATCTCTTATTGATACAAATCCATTGAATAATTTTTTAGCTGTATATTTAAAAAATGCCATAATGTTATTTTTTCTCAAATCTACATTTAGTCGGATACAGTTTAATTTTTTTTAAGAAAGGAATATGACAAAAAATATTACATTTAATAGACATCCAAAGACTATTTGTGTATTTTTCTTCACATCTTTCATGACAACAATAATTTTTATACTCTCTATCTATATTTCCCTTTCCACAAAAAATACAACGAGGATTTTCACAAACACCATGATAAACACCAATTTCGTTGCCTAATTCATCTTTTTTAATATATCTTAATTTACACATAAATTTATTATATTATTCTTATACTATATCTATCATTATACACCCATAAATTAAACTTGTCAAGTGCCTAAATAGTCTAATTTTAAATATGCTAAAACCTTAGATAAAGCACAGTTTTTTTCATATAGATTAAAATCTTTCATCTTTCTCCTCATAAACAAAACATTAGATAAATACTCTTTTTCTATCCCGCCGAAAAAACTATCCTCTGTTATTCTTATTATATTTCTGTTTAGAATATAATTTAATTTCTCGTCCCAATTTTTTAAACCTTTCTTTGTTCTTAAATATTTTCCTGTTGGCATGATATTATGATTTTTTATTCTGTAAAATAAACTTAACCGCTTGAACAAAATCTAAATTATATAGTTCTTGAATTAAAGAAATAGCATCGCCTCCCTTTCCACATGAGAAGCAGTAATACCCCTTTTCTCCTGGATAACAAGCGAACGATGCCGTCTTCTCTTCTTTAAAAGGGCACTTAGCAAATTTTATTTCTCCGCTTGTTTTTTCTACCTTAACAAAGTCTGAACAATTGGCATTTCTCGCAATCGCAATATCTTCTTCGGTTATCTCAAGTTTTCCATCAAAAGAGTTTTTTCTTTTAATAACTTCTTCTTGAAAATTAAATTCAGGAACGACTCTATGGCAACATTCTTCACTAAATAATCTATCTAGATTTCCGTCAGTGGTCATAAAATAATCCGTAATATCTTTTCCACCATTCTCCATTTCAGGCAAAATAATTTGTGAGACTTTTTTAAAAGGAAATCTTTTTAATATATTTTTCCCTAATTTTTGAGCTCCAGAACTACCTGCGGGGTCACGATCAAAACAAAGATATATCTCATTAAAGTCTTCAAACACTTCTATCCAAGGACTTTTAAAAGTTAAAGATCCAGCAGTTGACGTTATAGTAGTTATCCCCATTGAGTTCATTAAAATAGAATCAAATTCTCCTTCAACAGCACAAATTTTTTCTCCTCCGTCTTTAAGCAGTTCCCAGCCATAAATTGTTGCGGTTGATCCGTTCGGGTGAAACTTATATTTTACCTCATCGCTTTTATCCTCTGGGTCTCTTCTTAACTTCATAAATAAGACATCTCCGTTTACATCTTTCACTGGGATTGTCAGCCAAAGTTTATTATTAAATTGTCCAAGACCTATATCATATAAATCTATTAACTCATCAGTAATTAATCTATTATTCAAATAATCAACAAAACGCTTCCATCTAGGGTCTTGTAATTGCTTTTTACATTTTAGAGATGTTTCTTTTAGATTGTTCATAATATATTTTTTAAGATGTGCTCTATCACGGCACAATTAAATCCATTTCCACATAATTTTTTTCTATTCGTTCTAGAAACTCCTTCAGTATAATTGTCTGGTATTGATTGACATCTTTCTGTTTCTATTGGTGTTAAAGGTCTAAAATAATCCTTTAAAACTACCAAGCTGTCTGTCTGAACAGTTGTTAAATCATTAGATTTTTCATCTTTTCTTATTTCTAAAACTTTTCCTTTCCCCTCTCTAGTTCTTTTAGCTGCTCCGGTTATAAGATAAAGTCCAGTTTTTGCTCCTCTTCCTCCACCATTAGCTGATAAACAAACACTCTTTCCATGGATTGAATAAATTCTATCACCTTGTCCTCCCTTTCCTAGACTGGCGATTCTTATTGGTTTATCTTTAAAGACATAATTACCTTGGCTCCTTTTAATAAAATCGTTGATAAAATCCTTTTGATGAGCCGTAAGACAATAAGCCTTTTCTTTCACAGCTTCTCCGTCTTCTAAAATGTCTTTAAGATAAATATGTCTATCTTCTGGCTGTGTAACGTTTGGTATATTTGTCCAAAAAAGCCTTTTTCTCTGTTGACAACTTACTAGTTTTGCGTCTATCATTATCGGCTCTACTCCTAAAATATTAGTTATTATTTCTCTTTGGTCTTTCGCCATACTAGCTACATTCTCATAAACAAACCATTTAGGTTTTAATTCTTTATGTATTCTAACCATTTCATAAAATAATCTAGATTGAGATCCTTTTAACCCTTCTCTTTTATTTCTGGATATTGATAGATCGGTGCAAGGAAAACCTCCTATTAATAAATCTATTCTTTCACAAAAAGGAACTCTATGAAGATACCCCGCACCGCTAAAATCACCTTTACAAATTTTAATATCTTTTACATCCCCTAATTGAATAATATCTGGCCAATTTTTTTGACTTATTTGTAAGGCATATTTATCAATTTCTGAAGAATAATATTTATCAACTTTAGCTCCAATATTTTCTAGGGCTTGACGAGCGATTGATATACCATCAAACAAGGATAATACATTCATAAATTTTATTTATTATAAATATTTAATTATAGTTTCAGCGCTAGAAATATAGCCAATTATAGAGATAAGCGCCACTTGCTTTTTAACCCCTTTAGATCTCTTATATTTTTTGACTAAATTATTGAGAGAATAAAACCAATCTCTGCGAATTATAACGAAATCTTCGACTTTTTCTTTACCGAAATTTTTGTTTAGTTTGTTTTTCATAGTTGTATTAGTTAATTATTGAACAATATTTTTCTTCTAATTTTTTTAACTCTTCAAGAACTTTAATTATTTTTGATAAATTAGGATAATAGTGATAACCATAATTATCTGTTTTTTCATTTCCATAATACAAATGTCTTACGCCATCAAAATAAGCAATACCCTCTACAACTACCGCAACAGAAGATGTCGGAGAAAAATAATATTCATTTTTTCCATCTAAAACATAACCAAAACATTCTAATGCTATAAATTCAAATCCACTTTTTTTGTTTTTTTCCTCACCATAATCTATGACATCAAAATATAATCTATAGTGTTCATCTATTTCTATAAAATTATCAAATGTTTTAATATCTCTAAATAATGTTTCTGTCATAATATAATTTCATTAATTAATTATTGCGACTGGACAAGGAGTTGAACCCTGCCTAATGGGTTTGGAATCCATTGTGCTACCGAAACACTTGCCAGCCAAAGGGGGAAATTTATTATTATTTTAACCAGCGTTATAACTAGATAATAAAACACCTTTTTTAATAGAATTATCCGCAACTCCCAAATACTTTACTTCTATATATTCTATATTGTTTGTCCACACACCAAAACTATCATCTTCAAAAACGTATTCTTCTCCATAGACATTCTTAGATAAAAATTGTTTTTTATTTTCGTCGTAAAAAACATCACTATAATTACGTGGATGTATTCTTCTCGCTTCTTTTTCATTTTCAGCACAAACTACACAGCTACTATAAGTATCATAATTATAGCTTTCTGATTGTGATAATAAATATATATTCATATTTTTATTAGTTAATTAATATTTATTTTTTTTAAAATAATTAATCTTCTTTAATTCCAAAAAGAGATACATTTTTTTCCTTATCCTCATCTACTACTTCTATATTTAATTCTTCGTTATTAGAATTAACCCTAGTTTCTATCGGAACAATTACGTTATTAAACATCTGAAAAAACATTATCGGATAAGTTCCGCCAATTCTATTTTTTAACATTCTAATAGTACCATTACTTGTTTTATAAACTTCAGTTTTTCTCCCTCCAACATCTTCAATAAAGACTTCTCTCTCTACAACAAACACCGCATCAGCTATTTTATAAGTAGCGCCAGACTCAGAAATATCTTGCATTTCTATCGCTCTTCCTTGAACCTTTTTTACATGAGCAATCAAAAAAATTACAACTCTTAATTCTTTAGCTAATTCTTTGAGCTCTGTGCAAATATCAGATATTACTATTCTTCTCTGGTCATCAGTTTGTTTCTTGGGGGTTATGAAATCCAAGTGATCTATAAAAATAAATTTAGTTCCAAATTTTTCCACTCCTTCTATTATTTTTTGTTGTATCCACTCTAAATTACCGCTCTTCATTTTTTTAGGAGTAAATACTTTAAGTTTTTCTGGTGGCATTCCCATCTCGGAAAATTTAGCATAGACATTATCTATTAAAACTTCGTAAGAAAACCAAAGAGATGATAGTCCGATATTAGACAAATTTAAAGAAATAGCTTGGCAGGCTGTAGTTTTTCCATGCCCACTCATTCCGGTAAAAACTATTAAATCTCCCTCTCTAACACCGCCTTTCATTTCCGTATCTAAAATATCAAATCCTATAGGATAAGGAGTTGTATATTTTCCTTCTCTTTCTGTGGCATCTTTAATATGAACGACTTCATCTTTATTTCTTAGTCCCCGCCACCTTTCTAAGGCGATGTCCTCTTTTTTTTCTTCAGACATATTTTCATTTTATTTTATCTTTTTTTTGTTTAAAAATTTCCCTCTGCCACTTGCCAAACAGTAAGCCCACAATTACGCCACATATTAACAGTTTGGTTTCTATCGTCCAAAACTAATATCGGATTATATCGATTCAAAATATCGTTAACTAATATTCTGTTTTTTATTAAATAATCTTTTTCATTATTTCCCTCTGGTCGCATAAATAAATAATCATAAGATATTTTATTTAGATATAACCATTCTTCTGTCTCTGGTCTACAAACCTCATCTCTTCCAGAAACTAAAATTATTATTTTTCCATTCTTTTTTTGCATCCCTAAATATTCTTTAACAAGTTCGTCAACAGAATCTTCTCCAACTCTTTTCCAGTCAAAAGGACTTCTTCCTTTGTGATGTGCTAATGTTCCATCTATGTCACAAATAATCGCCTCAGGCAAAAACTCGTCTTTAACAACATAATTTTTCTCTTTTAAATATTTATCATACATTCCTCTAATAACTTTTTCTCCGACAGATTTTTCTCTTCTTGAATCTCTTTCTATACAGACGTCCAATGGAACATCACAAAAGCTATCATTTATTTCAAATTCAACATTATTTTCTTCAGCTATCTCTCTTAAGCGTTTTTCATGGCGACTTGCAAAATTAGTGTCATCTACTATAACAGAAAATCCTTCTTGCAATATTTGTTTAATTAAAGAATCCCTAACCTTTAAAATAAATTTATCTTTATCTATATTCCAATCAGAATTATGAAGCATCTCACGAAGAAGATCTTTATTGACTATTTTAAATCCGTTTTTTATTTGTTCTCTCGACCACGTGCTCTTCCCCGAGGCAGGCAAGCCCATTGTCATTATAATTTTTAAATTTTTCATTTAATTTATTATTTTATTTAATTTTTTTTAATTACTAGATTCTATATCTTCTACCCCCTCATCGAGCATCCTTGTCTCATTTTCTAAAAACGCCCAAGATTTCAATTTAAAAGCTTCAAAAGAAAATAATCCTTCTTTCCTTAACACGATTCCCTCTTCAGGGGTTTTGTTCTTACAAATAAAACAATCTTTTTCTGTATAATCTCTCTCTAAATTTTTAATAAAATCTTCGTGCCAATGATTTTCTACATCTAACTCTGGATAAAGATTTTTAGCTTTTCCTCGATAAAATACGTGGACATAATTTAAACCATATTTCTCACAAAATTCTCTAATCTGTTCAGAGGATAAGTCTATAACATAGCCATCTACATTAGTTATTGTTATGCGATAAACAAATATTTTCTTTTGACCCATGGAGCATCCGTAATCGTAGCACTTTTGGATCTCCTGACCAGTTTTTGTATATCCGCAAACCTCTCCGTAGATGATATAACCTTTAGGAATTTTATCTTTAATTTCATCTTTTATATCCTTCCATAAATCTCCATCGTAAAAATCATTAGTATTTTGAGTTTCGTATTGGTTTTTTACAACTTTCCGGCTGCCAAACACCATATCATACTCTTTATCGACAATATTAAATCTAATTATTTTTAATATTTTTTCTATAATATTAAGTTTTTTCTTAACCAATACATTACCAACAATCCAGCTGCTTCCGTGGTATTTGTAACTAATCATTATGTCATCTTCTGGCTTTATATTATAGACATTTTTTCTTAACTGCTCGGTGTCAACATGCAATCTATATTGTCCCTCGACCAAGCGAGAAATCCTTGGTTTTTTCCCTTGCGACTTTTGTGTTCCCTTTTTAACTGGAACTTCATATTTCTTCAACATTAAAATATCTCCTATGGTGTCAAATTCTTCACCAATTTGATCTGATATTTTTTTTCCAGTGAACTTTTCAACAACATCAACAGGGACGATATAACCCATTGACCTTTCTCCTCTCAATTTTACAGCTCTAACACGACATTGTTTCTCAAAAAAACCTGTCTTTTCTTTATCTTTATTTAAATCTTTTTCTCTAAAAGAATTAGTGTGAGAAAGAAATTCAAAATTAATTTGGCACTCAACTGGAAAATAAACGTAAATATCTCCATCTTTAGCGTTTAAATCTGTTATAACAGTTTGAAAGTCGATTATAACGGTTTGAAGTTTATCAGCGTTAGAGTGTTTTTTTAATCCTTTTAATTTTACTATTTTAGCTAAATAGTTAGGATTGAAATTTTTACTTTTTGAAATTGACATTTTTTTAATAAGATATTAATAATAAACCATCTGTGTTTATCACCCCTTTAAATCTTTCATCGTTTCCTATTTTAGTGTGATTAAAGGGTTTGGTTATCACATGATAACCGTTTTTAGTTTTGTAATAAGAAATTATTTCGGTGTGCTTTTCTATTTCTTTGCATATTTGAGAAAAACTTCTGTCGCAACAACCATCAAAATCAAAAAGAAAATTACTTTCAGCTTTACATCGTGGTTTCATTAAACAATGAATAAATCTATTTTTTAAATCTAAATAAAAACCATTCTTACTTTCTTTGTCATAATAATCCGCCTCAAGTTGCTCGTGCTTGAACTCTCTAATGGCTTTACTAATGTCACGGGAATTAACTGAGGAATATATTCTTAGATTTCCTTTATAACTATTTTTTATGTCTTCAAATTTATCTATTGTTTCAAAAAACTCTTGTTTGTTAGTGGTTATTTTTCTATCAAAACAATTAGAACTTTTTCCTGTTCCGCTATCTTTTCTTCTTTCCAATAAAAGAATGCATCTTACTCCTTCAGAAAATTTTTCAAATATTTCTTTTTTCATTTTTTTGCTTATACTTTATTTCTTTTAATTTTCTTCTCTCTTGCTTCATCTCCGCTTTAGATTTTTTAATTTTAGATGATTTTAACGGAGGATTTAATTTTTCTCTTTCTAGTCTGGCTTTTTTAATTGCTTCGCTTTTTTTCTGGATTTTGTCGTAGCGATTTTTAGCAATTTTAACTTTTTGATCTGCTGTCATTAATGAGCTTTTAGTTTTTGGTGATGATTTTCTTGACATAATTTTATTTATTTTAATTTTTCTAATAACTTTTCAGCTTTTTCTTTTAAAGGATTATAGTTAGGAGAATTTTTTTGATGATATTCAAGTATTTCTATTAAATTATTTTTATCTTCCTTACTTAATAATTTATCTTCAATATTTTTTTGAGGAAATTCAATAACCCACTCATTAAACCATTCATTAATAGAATTATTAAATTTTTCAATCAACTCTTCAAAATTGGAATTTTCTTCTACTGGTTCTAAAACACCAGCGAGTAGAGCAAAATAAATAACTTTTGCGTTATATATTCTTGTTTCTAACTCTTCATTAACGTCCCATTCGTCATTTTTTTTGACTACTTTAACCTTTTTAGGAAGATTATTTAGCGTCCATTCTTCAACTTTTTCTAATTCTTCATCACATCTATAAACTCTATCAGAACAAACATAAGGAAAAGTACTTGGTTCATAAACTCTTTTAATTGTAATAACATCTCCAATACTACTATCTGCACATTCGTTACTAAAAAAATCAATATATTTAACTACTCTAGCTTTTTCTCCTAATTTAAATTTTGTCATAGTTTTATTTATTTTAATTTATTTAATAATTTTTCTAATTTTTCCAAATTAACCATTGATTTATTATGCTTTGTTATACGATGACGGCAGTATTTTAAAGATAATATAATAATTTCCTTTTCTTCTTCGCTAAATAATTCGTCTTTGAGATTTTCACGGAGATAGTTTTTATCTGCTACTCTTAATGAACCGCAACTCCAAAGAAAAAAATTATTTTCTACCAAAAATTTCTCATACATCTCAATAAACTCTTCTACTTTATCTTCTTCTTCTACTGGCTCTAAAACTCCTGCGAGCAGACCGAGATAAATAATATCTTTTACACAACCATAATTTTTTCCGTTGTAAAATCCATTTTGTTGGTCTTCAAAAATTAAACCAACTTTCCATTTATAATTTTCTTTAACAACCTTGACCTTTTTAGGTAGATTATTTAGCGTCCATTCTTTTTTATTTTTTCCTGATATTTTAAATTTCTCGACTTGTTCTGACTTTTTATCTAATTCTAATTCTTCCTCCAATTCTAATTCTTCATCACATCTAACAATACAATCAGAACAAATATAAGGAAATTTTTCACTCTCTCTTATACCTCTTATTATAATAATTTTTCCGATTGATCTATCTTTTTCTTCGTCTGAAAACCAATTAATATATTTGACTACTAGGCATTTGTCACCTACTTTAAATTTTAGATTGTTGTTTTTCATATTTTTTTTTATTTAATTAAATTATTTTTTATGATTCATTAATTACGTTTTTCCAACACCTAGGACAATTATTTCTTTCAACGATATATCCATACCTATCATCACTTTCTTCAATTATCTTCCAAAAAGAAAATGAATTTGCATTTTTATTATAAAGCATTATATATCCTTTTTTACAAAAAGTATTGACACCTCTCTTTTCTTGCTTTTCTATAAGTAACATTGGTAGAAAATATTTCATAGTTTTATTTATTTAATTAAATTATTAAATATAAGGATTATTTATACCTATTTTTTCTAATTGTCTTTGGCAAAAATCTTTAATATCATCAGCTTCTTCAAAATGTCCAATTAAACATTCTTTTAATTTTTTTTTATTTTTATAATTTTGTCCACAAACTTCACATTTATATTTCATAGTTTTTTTATTTATTTAAAATTAACTTGTATATTTTATTTAACTAATTTTACCCCGTCTATGAGGCGTTTTAAGCGTTCAAAAATAGCGAGATGTATATTATACCCAAAACGTATTTAAACCTCACCACGGACAGATAAAACGGCTCAGAAACGATTATACACTGCCACCAGTCGCAAGATATTCTTTAATATCTTCTTTCGCAAATTCATGCAAATCTTCTAATTTTAATTTTAAAGGATAGTAAAATTCTCTGCCAAATGTCTTAAGCTTTGATTTTAAAGGCAATTTTATTACTATTCTATAGTTAAGAGCGATTTTTTCTATTCTATATTGCTTATTTTCGAATAGAACTGTCACTTCTCTAGCTTCTTTGGCCTTTTCTAATGCTTTTGATATTTTTTTCATATTTTTGTTTTACTCCCCAAAAGATTGATTATTATTGAAAAAATCTTCTTGCGGGACTAATTTGCTTATTTCTTCGTCCGACAAAAGTTGTTGATGCCAGCCAAGAGAACCATTCACCCAGAATTTGCCGTCTTTCTTTTTGTAAACCTTTTCTTGGTATTTTTTCCCTCCGTAAACGTAATTTCTTATAAAAACCTCTGATCCGACATCTTCTTTTGGAGGTTCGAACCATTTTAAGTAGGATTTAGAGAGACCAGATTCTAACCTCTGGCAAAAATAAATACCGCCATTTTCAAAGGCTTTCATAGCTTCTAGGAATTCTTTTTCTGTTAGAAGAAACTCTTTGTTTCCGCCCTTTTCGTCTTGGTAAACGAGCTTTTTCATATTATTTTGTTTGTTCTTCTTTATTTAAACTTTTTTTAAACATTTTCAAATCAAATCCTCTCCAATTTCTCATACTTCCTGATAAGCTCGCTGGACTTGAATAATGATTTGATACGTTATTAAAAATTTCTTTCCAATTAGAATTAGGATTATTTTTCACGTATTCCTTTATTGCTTTCAGCTCCATATATCCTTCTGATACTCCTTTCTGGCAAGGCAAACCAGCCTCATCATCATCGCTTTCTTTATAAACAGAAAAATCTCTAACTCTATTTGGTTTATTTATTTTCGGTTCTAATGCTTCAAAAGTTAGTCCAGAAGGAAAAACTTGAAGTATTCCTATTCCATCATTAGAACACCGACAATATTTTTCTAAAAGTTTTTCGTTTTTAATTTCAGAATGAATTATTGGTTTACTCGCATCTTTAGAAGGAAAAGCAACGTAACTTTTATGAAAAGCAATCGTATTTTGGTAAGCTTGCCAGATTACTTTTTTGTTGAAAGATGTTTTCATTTCAACGGCTATTTGCTCATCACCTTTAACAGCTACAAAATCAACTCCTCTATAAAAACTTGGAACTTCAGCATAAACTTTATATCCTTTTTCATTAAAAAATTTTTTTAATGGTGCAAATAAATCTTTTTCTTTCATATTATTTTGTTTGGTTTATTTGGGAAATTATGTTTTTGAAGGGGTTATTTTGGGTGCTTCCTATTGGTTTAATTTTTTCTAGGTCGGAATCAATGAACTTTCCAATAGTTTCTAGTTTCCAGTCGTAGTCTGTGTTGTCTCTAAGCCATTCGGCTGTTTTTATTATTCTATCCAAAGAATAGGGGACTAAGTTTTTTGCTGCTTTAACATTTCTAACAATAAAAGAAGATTGTTGTTCTTTGTTTTCGAATTTTATTTTTTTTATACTAACAAAAATACCAATTATTTGGACGTGCCTTTTTTCGTCTCTAGTCAAATCAGGAATTATGGTTTTATCTTCTTCTTTCTTTTCTTCCTCGTCTTCTTTTTTGGGTGTCTTCTTTCTTTTCTTTTTTTTAGTTTCTTCCTCCCCGCCGTTGTCGGCGGGAAAAAGGTTATTTTTACTTACATCTTCTACTATGTTCTTATAAGGTGTATTATTTTGACCCCCCTCTGAACTATTTTGACCCCCCTCTGAACTATTTTGACCCCCCTTTTCAGAAAGGTCTGTATTATTTTCACCACCCTTTTTTGTTGGGTTTTTTTCTTGGTATATATTATTTTGACCCCCCTTTTCAAGTCTATTTTTTTCTTCTTTAATTTTTTTAAAAAAATCAGTATTTCTTTCCCATAAATCACAAAGAACATAACAATCCACCATTTGAGCACCACCCTTAGTTTCTATTGGTATTTTTTTAAAAAATTTTATCCATTTTAATTCTAATAATGACTTTATAGAATTTTTTATTGTGTTTCTTGTCAGCCCAAGTTGTTTGACAAAATAACTTATTGGTTGCGAACAATAACCACTCTCCCCAGACCATCTTTTCATTTGTATATAAAGAGATTGATCAACTGATGATGGATGATGTAAAATCATATTAGGAACAATGGTAAAATATTTTTTATCATCACTTCCATCTTTTATTTTTATATTTTCGTCTTCCATATCTTTGTTATTTTATTATTTTAATAATTTTTTTAAAATCAGAAAGAATTTCTGGCTTTAAAACTTAAGTAGTTTTATTATTATTTAAAAATATTCTTATATATTCAACATCGTTTTTATTAAGTTTAAACCATTCTCCTCTAATGTTTTTTTCTTTAAAACAATCTAAAAGTATTTTTTCATTTTTACTGTAATTAACAACTTTTTCACATAAAATAACTTTTATTTTATTAGGATTTTCTGTTTTATATTTTATAATTCTTTCTTTTATTTTTAATGTTTTACCTATTTTATATTTGTTGTTTGTTTTTATTAGGTAAATATAACCATCTTTCTCTTCATATTTTTTAATGTTTTCATTATTATATTTTTTTTCATTCATATTTCTACTAACTCCGACAATAGTATAAAATCTTGAATAATTATCATCACAATCACGAGATTTTATTAATTTTTTTCTTTCCAATAATTTTAAGTTATCATAAATTTTTTTTGTTGGCAGAAAGTCGTAGTTATGTTCTAAAAAATCTTTATCAATTTTCATCCAATAGGTTCCATCTATTAAAAAATTTCCTAAAATTTGGCCATCATCAACCTGAAAAATGTATTTAAGATCTGAAAATATTGTAGATGCTTCTACTCCTACTATTTTTGCAATATTAGAAGAAAAACAAAAGTGGTTTATAGACATATTTATTATTCTATCCTTAAAGTGTATTAAATTTACATACGACTGTATGTAATTTTCATACACCTGTCTTTATCATTTAAAAAACAAAACGCATAAAATTACTTAAGAAGGTAACACGGTCAGGTGCCACACCATCTTGGGTAGTTTTATGCGTTCTACTTTCTAATATTTTGACCGTGTTTTTTTGTGACATATTTTTTTACATTATTTTATCTTACACTTTTAATTATACACCCTAAAACTTTTCTTGTCAAGTGTATAACCATCAACAACTTATCCACAATTCACCCACAAACCTACTTTTTAAGATATTTATTTACATCAACTCTAGGACCATTGTTAGTGTTTTTCAATTGTGATCTAATTCCTTTTAAATTAGTAATAAAAGACTTTGGTTCGATCGCCAATTTCCCAGCCCAATACTTTTTTTCCGCCTCAACTATGTCATCCGAATAGTCGAAATTGAAATAACCTACTAATTTTTCTCCCTTTTCTCCGCCTTCCAGCTGATAGTCTATACCAGTCATTTCAAAGCCTAAAGAAATTAAAGTGCTCGCAAGATACAAATCTCGCAACGAAAAGTTTTTTGTTTCCATAAAATTCACATTTTTTATTTTTTTATCTTTTTATCTAATATTATTTTTAATTCTCTCCAAGTATTTTGGATAAAATATGACTCAAATTCTTCTTCATCTTTTATTTTTCTTTCTCTAAAAATACTTTGTTTATAATGGACTAATTCGTGCAGTAATAAACTGCTGTAGTTATCTCCTTTTTCCCATTTATCAAGATATAAAATATCAACTGTATGTTTTCCGTTATTAAATCTGTAGAAAGAACCTTGTTGAGAAAGCATATATTCTATATTATCAGGAACATCTTTCAATATTTTCTCAAGCTTACTACTATATTTTTTAGCCCATTTTTCTAAGTCTTTTAATTTTATACCGACTAAAACAAGCAACTCTGTGGCTAATATTTTATTGTCGTAAATAAAGATTGTTTTCATAATTATTTTCTTAAATAAAATGAATATCAGAACATTTCGGGCAAGCATATCCGCCATTAACTTCAATTAAACAAGCTTCGCAATACCAATTTTTACATTCTTCGCAAAAAACTAAATCAATATCAAAACCGTTTTTTCTTAATTCTTTTTTTGTTTCTCCGCATATACTACAAGTTTTTTCTTTTTTCTTCATATATTAAATCTCCTTGTTGTTTAAATTGGGGGCAGATTTTTGTGTCTTACTGCCCCCTGTTTGCGACTAACGGTAGTGTCGCTTACCGAGACTGGATCACCTCCACTCTATTGAACGTGTAATGTAAAGTCCGTTAATGTGTCTGATTATCTCGTGGTTTCCTGTGCTGTAAAGAGCCACTCTGAAGCCTCTCTGATGGCAATCCTGTAGAGTTTCTCTCTCGCCGAAGAACCGAAACTCTTGCACGCCGTCTGTTAGGTAAACTACCATCATCCACCTCCTTATGTGAAAACATCACACTGTCAATATCTCTAAAAGAACGATTAGTCATTTTGACCTCCTTTCCTCCAAAACGACTTTCTATTATTAGTATATCACAAGTCGTATTTTTTAGCACTTGACAAGTTTAATTTCTGGGTGTATAATGGTATTATGAATAATTAATTTTAAAATTTTTATGGAGATTAATTTGTTTACTGTAATAGCTTGGGTAGTAGCGGGATTATTGGCAATGATTAATATATTTTTTTTAGAAAGTAAAATTGGCATAGCTATTCTTTATTTTTTATGTTGGTTTACATTAATGATTAATTTAATTTCTAAATTATAAAAAAACAATGCAGTAAATTAGTAGCAGTAATTTAACAAAATTTTATTAAAATAAATGTTTGAACAAAAAAAACCTTTAGTTTCAATTATCATACCAAGTTGGTTCATTCCAAACTCTCACGGAAGATATGGCAAGAATGAAGTTTATTATGTTGCTTCTAAATGTCTAGAAAGATTGTTAGATGTAACTCCAAGAGAACTTTACGAACTTATTATTATAGATAATGGTTCTACTTTACAAACAAAAGATATTTCTACCGAACTAAAACCGCTAGAATGGTATTGGTCGCAAGCAGATATTCTCATAAAAAACGATAGTAATCTTGGTTTCGGAAAGGCTGTCGAAAATGGAATAGAAAAAGCAACTGGTGAAATAATTTGCCAAATGAATAATGACATATTAGTTTTTGACAAATGGTTGGAAAACATATTAGAAGCTTTTAAAAAAGAGATGGATCCTCCGATTGGAATGATAATGCCAAACTTGATAAAGAAAGAATTTCAGAAAGATTGTGTTGGAGAAAATGGAAAACTTTATTTTGAAAAAGTTTTAAAATTAAAAAGTGAAGATGTGGTCTTGAGAAACATTGACGTATTAGAACCTCATGCTCAATTTGGAAGTCTCTGGTGTATTAAAAAAGAGTTAGTTGACAGATTGATAGAGACGGACGGATTTTTCTTCGATCCTCAGTTTGAATTTCTTTTTAAGGAAGATAGAGATGTGTATCAAAGAATTTATTCTTTAGGAGCTGAAACATACAGAATCAATACCTCTAGAGTCTTTCATGCAGGCAATTTAACAGTAAATAAAGTAGAGGGACATAAAGAAATAAGTAAAAAGAATAGAGAGTTATACGAAAAAAAATGGGGAGGAAAGGAGAAATAAATATTAAAAAATAGTTCTTTGATACCAGTAATTTATGTGGCTGAACAATCTTGTTTGTAGAACAGGATAAGGCACGATAATTCTACATAGGACGGTAGATAGTCGGTTGAGTATCTTAAATCATATTATTCTACAAAAACTGGAGGCAATAAACCGAATCCTCCTGAGTGCGAAGTTCGCACTTATCGCTCAAGAAGGCGAGATGGATTTCCGTTTAGTTTAAACTGAGTTTAAACTCTATATCCAAGGAATGCCAAGAGCAGTTTTTTCAGAGTAGGCTCTGAAGAGACTTAAATAAAAAAGCTGCACATCTCAAATACTCTTGTAGGTGAATAATAAACCCTACCGGAAAAATAAATTACTGGTATTAACGAATTATAAAAAAAGTAATATAAATTAATTTATTAAAAATTTTATGGAAACAGTTTTTTATGTATTTATGTTTTTTCTTGATATTTGTATTTTTGTTGAATTAGTAACTATTTTATTTTGTGGAACTCCAATAAAAAAAAGTAAATTAGAAAAATTTATAAACTCAGAAATATTTAATAATTATAGAATAAATTCATTCGATTATAGAATGTTGTCTTATCAAAAATTACCATATATTACCACTCTACCTTTTTCTATTTTGTTTTCCTATCACATAGAAGATAATGGAGTTGTTTTTAGATGGAGCAAAGAATCAAATATAATTAAACAAAAAATGAAAGAAGAAAGGTTAAATAATCCTGAAATAAATGAGAACGATATAAGTAATTTTATCAAATAAAAAAATTAATTTAAGTAAAAAAATGAGCGAAAATAATATGACGTCTTTGGGCGAATTAGCTAAGGACAAAAAACTAAACACTTCTAAATCAATGTTAACTTATTATGCTTCTTTTGGGTTGATTGTTCCTATATCAACTGTCGGAAGAATGCAGATATATGACAATTTAGAAACGAGAGAAAAAATAAAACTAGTAGAAAGATATAAGAAACAAGGTTTATCTTTAAAACAAATAAAAGAAATATTTGACAATGAAAAAAATAATAGCTGAACATTCTAAATCCTTTGAGCTATCTTTTATTTATGATTTTAACAATGATACTTTAAACTTTTGTAGAGAATTAAAAATAAAATATGGTAGCAAAAAGTTTAATTGGAGTGAAAAAAAATGGAGATTTAATGATCCGTCTATTGTTAATGATATAATTTCAAAATATCCTGACTTAGAGATAGACGATGAAGTAATTACTGTTTCGGCTAAAATTAAAAAGGATGAAGAAAAAAAGATTGCTGATGAAAATAAAATCTTGGAATTAAAAAAAACTAAAAAATCATCTTTAAAAATAGAAGGCATAAAAGGAGAGTTATATGACTACCAAAAAATAGGAGTAGAATTTTTAACACTAGCCAATGGTAGAGCAATATTAGGAGATGGTTGCGGAGTTGGAAAAACAGTTCAAGGAATTGGATATATAATACATAATAATATTTCTAAAACATTAGTTGTTTGTCCGTCTAATGTAAAATATAGCTGGAGTAATGAATTGGAAAAATGGTCAAATTTAAAATTTACAATATTAAATAGTCATCAAGAATTAACAGAAGAGTTAATAAATGAATTTGACGTATTTATAATAAATTATGATATATTAAATATATTCTTTGACACAAAAATAAAGCTAGAAAAAACTAAGACTGGAAGAATAAAAAAGAAAAAGATTTTCTCCTTTAAAGAATTTTTTGACAAGAAAGTATTTGATTTATTAATTTTAGACGAGGCTCATCTCTGTAAGGGATTAACAAGCGACCGTTCAAGACAATGTAGAGCTCTTTCTCAAATATGTGAGAAAGCAATACTTTTGACTGGAACGCCAATTGTCAATAGAACGCTAGAAATATTTCCATTATTGCAAATGATAGATAAAGAAGAATGGAAAAATTATTTTGAATTTACTCAAAGATATTGTGACGGTAAATATGGGGATTATGGCTATGAAGCGAAAGGATCAAGCAACACGGAAGAGTTAAAAGATAGAATAAAAAAATATTATTTAAGAAGAACCAAGGAAGATATAGAAATTCAATTACCGCCAAAAAGATACATAGATATTCCTGTAGAATTAGATAAAGAAACTAGAGCTAAATATAATCTGGCTGAAAATAATTTAAAAAGTTATTTAACAAATATAGCAAGAAAAACTAAGGATGAGACAGATAGATCAATGAGTGCAGAAACATTAGTTAAAATTAATGTTTTGAGAAAAATAGTAACAATGGGTAAAATTGATGCTACGAGAGATATTATAAACAGTCTTTTAGACAACGAAGAAAAAGTTATAATATTTTCTGTCTATAATGAACCTTTAGAAATTCTTTTTAACGAATATAAAGATTGTTCAGTTCTTTTAACTGGAAAAAGTTCTGAAAAAGAAAGAAAAGAATCTGTTGAGAAGTTTCAGTCTGGGAAAGCTAAAATATTTTTTGGTGGTTTGGTTAGTAGCGGTGTCGGAATAACTTTACACACGTCACCAAATCTTTTATTTATGGATTTTTCTTGGGTGCCAACCGATATGATTCAAGGTCAAGAAAGAGCTCATAGAATGGGAATGACAACAGAACACTTAACGATATATCAGTTATATGCCATTAATAGTATGGACGAAAGAATGAAAGAAATTTTAAGAGGAAAAATGGAAGTGTTTGATTCTTTAGTAGAAGTTGGCGTCAATAAAGAAGAAAAAAATATTAGCGTTGTTAATGAATTAATAGAAAGCTTTAAATAAACCGACACCTTAAAGTCGGAATAATATGTAAAAAAATATGGAAGAGTTAAAAGAAATTTTTATTGGAATCGCATTGTTTTTTCTTGTATGTTTTGTTTCTTGGCTTTTATTTGCGAGAGATAAAGATTATTCTCCAAATTTATCTTCTGACCAAGAACAACGAGATTGCATGGATTACGGTGAAGGAAAAGGATGTTGGTAAAATAAAAATAGAAAGATATAAAACAGAAAGCCATTATTGAATAACAAAATAATAACAAAAGATAATTAATTATAAAAAAATTTATGGAAACATTATTAGCTATTTTCTTAGGATTTGGAATTTTATATTTGATTTTTGAAGGTTTATTTATACCAATGTTGTTATCTCTTTTATTTTTCTTTGGAATTTTTTATTTAATTTTTATATCAATCTTATATTTATTTTTTTAATTTTTTATCATTAAAAAAAATAAATTTATATTAAAATAATAACTAATTAATTAATTATAAAAATTATGGAAGAAGAAAATTTTGATGGTGGAATTATTGATATTATTATAGGTATATTCTGTTTTTTAGCCATCTCATACATGTTTTTTTAAAAATTTATTAAAACAGAAAAGTTAACCTTTAAAATAATAATTAATAAATAAAAATATGTTTTTTATATTTTTGGTTTTAATAGGAATAGCTTGTATTACATTTATAATTTCTCTCCATATAAATAAAGATTCAGGAGAAGCATTAATACATGCATTAATATCAATACCATATACACTAGGATTGATGTTTGCAATAACTGTTATATTCTGCATTTATGCTATTTTTTTCTAGATAATAAAATTATATAAATAAAATAAAAAGAAGAAAAATGTCACCTTAAAATAATAACTAATTAATATATAAAAAACTAACTAACAAAAAAATTATGACATCATTAAGAGTAATGGGAATTATTGGATTATGCATAGGTGCATTATCATGGATTTGTATGGCAGCTTGGACAAACGTTATTGATTATGAATATGCTATTGGATGGGGACTTATAAGCATATTCTACATGATAGCACTCTGCATAGTCTGTATTGTTAAAGGAAAAAAAACAAATAAATAACTAACTAACAAAAAAACTATGAAAGAAATCGATTATTTCAATGAAGACAATATCGTCCGTGGTGGATTCATTGAATTTAAAAAGTTCGGTGACAATGTCGCTGGAACTTTGATTGACAAGGAGGAAAAACCAAGCAATTTAGATCCAGAAAAAATGCAAATGATTTATACCATTCGCAGAGACGATGGAAGTATTGCCTTGGTAGGTGGTAAGGCTTATTTAGACAATCAAATGAAATTCGTAAAAATCGGACAAAAGATTGCCTTAAAGTATGTTTCCGATAAACCAGCCAAGAAAAAGGGGATGAACCCAATGAAGATTATTAATCTTTACACCCCGAAAAATGAGGACGGTTCTCCAATGTTTGATTCAGAGTATTCCTTTAAGGAAGGGGATGAACAAGAAAGTTTTGATTCTCCTACTCCGACTAAAGTAGACACGGCTTACGAAGATGACGGAGAAATATCTGTAGATTCTATTCCCTTTGATAATGCCCCTAAAGCAACTCCTGAAACTTCTCCTGAGGTTGATAAACTTAAAGAAATCACAGAATTGTCTAAACAAAAATTAGGCATTACTTCTGATGAAGAAGTAAGTATGGCTGTTATGAAGGCTACTGGTTTAGCATTCTTAGAGGAAAACTACGATAAAATTTTAGAAATATTAAAGACAAAATAATATTTCTAGCCCAAATTACTTTTTGGGCAGAGTATATGAAATAAAATATATTGTGCTTAAAAAGTAATTTATAATTAATTAAATAAAAAAAACTATGGCAATGCCTATAGAAGAAAAAACAATAAATTTAGAAGAGACTTCAGCTCTTAAACAGCAAGAAAACGATAAAGGAGAACAAAGAATAGAAGGAAAAGGAGAAGAAAAAAAGGTTCTTCCAGCTTGGAGAACTATAGAAATTTTGACTGACGGAAATTCCATAAAAGTTCCTAGAGCCGAAGTAGTCGGCAGATTAGAAATGTTGAGTGTGTTAAGAGAATTAATTAAAGTTTACGAAAACTAAAAAAATGAATAATTCTATTTTAATAATTTCTGATCTTCATCTCGGACGTTTCGGATATTCAGAATATATAAAAGATGAAAGAATTTCTGAAAAAAAAGAAATATTTGATTTTATAATTGAACAATCGAAAGATTGCGAACAAATAGTTTTTTTAGGCGATATTTTTAATACCAAAAATCCCTTGTCTGAAACAGTTAAAGAATTCACCTCTTTTCTTGAAAGATTTGAGAATAAAGAAGTTTTTATGATTTCGGGAAATCATTGCTTAAAAGCTACAGGAGAAACTGCTATTGATTATTTAAAAGAAATATCTAACAAAAAATGGCATATAATAACAGGAAAACCGCAAAAGATAGGTGATTATGTCTTTGCTCCTTATTTAACTAAAAACTTATTAGAATGTGAAAATAACACAGAGGCAAAAAATAAACTAATGGAACTTCTTCCTTCTGGTAAAATTCTTTTTCACCACTTTTCAATGACTGGAACAAAGACCTCTTCTGGAATGTCAACTGATTTTTTTGATGAGATAGTATTAGACTACAAAGAATTATCTAAAAAATACGATTATGTTTTTGGCGGTCATATTCATCAAACCAATATTATAACTAATAATATTATAGTGCCTGGATCTATTTTTCATAATGAAATTGGTGAAGACAAAGATAAATTTATTTTTAAGATTACTATTGGAGAAGATGGAGAAGAAATTAATAAAATAACTCTGCCAGGAAGAAAGATATACAAATTAGAAAATCCAACAATCCAAACATTAGAAAAAATAGAAAAAGGAAATATTATTAAAATAGTATTAACGGAAAAGAAAACCGCAGAGGAAATAGAAACTCTCAAAAAAAAAGCAAATAAATTTGATGCTTTTATCTTAGTGGAAAATATTGCTAAAGAACGAAAAAAAATGCACATAGATAGTAATAGAAAGATTACCGATTTCAGTATAGAAAATCTTTTAGAATTATATTCAAAAGAAAGAAATATAGATTTAGAAAAAATTAAAAAAGGTTTCTCTTTAATAAGAAAATAAAATGGCAATACATATAACATCTAAGTATTTAGAAAATAATATAAAAAAATGGATGGGCGTAAAAGTAATATATATTGGGAAAGTGGTTGATGAACATCTTAAAATTATTAAACCAATAAAATATGCTTTTTTTAACTTAGATAATGGAAAAAATAATAGAGATTTTTTATTAACATTTGATGAAAAACTTATATTAACTATTGTTAATAAAATATAAAAATATTATGAAAAGAATAATCGGAACAATCTCTTGTTGCTTTTTAATGATGATAGGTTTATTTGCCTTTTGGTTGTTTATAATCTACTGGCTTCTTAGACTATTTAAAATAATTTAATAAAATAAAAACAAAAAAATATGTATAAAATTGTATCTTTGGATCTTTCTCTTGTGGCAACAGGAGTCACAGTTTTGACTGATAATCGATCAGAATCTTTTTTAATCAAATCAAAAAGACCAAAAGATAATACTCCAACTAATGAATTAATCAGGATACTTAATATAATTAAAGAAATAGATAGTCATGTAGTGGGAAAAAATATTGATTTAGTTTGTATAGAAGGGATGGCATTTTGTACTAGAAACACCTCTGCGCTGATACAATTAGGAGTATTAAATTATTTTGTTAGACATTTGTGTTATAAGCATAATATAAAATTTTGTATAATAGCACCAACAACAGCAAAAAGGTTTGCTACTGGCAGAGGTAATTCTAAAAAAGATGAAATAATGCTTGAGGTTTATAAAAGATGGAAAAAATCATTCTCTGATGATAATTTATGCGATTCATTCGTTTTAGCAAAAATCGGACAGGCTCTCTTAGATAAAGATGAAAAAATAACTAAAACACAACAAGAAGTTATCAATTTACTTAAAAAACAATTAACATAAAAAAATATGCAAGAACCTCAAATTTTAAAAAATATCACACCGGAGATCTGCCCTCATTGTGGAAAAGAATTACTAGTATCACTTCAAGTTATTATACCTCAAGTAGTCTGTGTTTCTTCACGAGAGCAACTATTAGAAGTTAAAAAAACAATTAAAGAAAGAATAGCAGAAATAAAGTTCGCTGATGAAAATGACAGACTATCAATCTATGCTCAGTTAGATGATGAGCAAGCACTACTAGACACCTCTGACATAGAGGGAATAGTAAACCAAATCAGCAGAGAACAAGCAGAAAAAATATCTAAAAAAAATACAAATGAAAATACTAAAAAAAGTAAAAATTAAAAACTTTTTATCCCATAAAGATACTGTTATAGAATTTAAAGATAATTGCAAAATGTTGATAGACGGGATGAGCGGATCTGGTAAATCTACTATTTTTGATGCTATCACTTGGTGCCTATATGCCAATGGAAGGGTAGAAAATAAAAACTTAATACATAAAGGAGCTGAAAAAGCTGAAGTTTCAATAACCATAATAGATAGTGAGTTAAATAAGGAATACAAAATAACTCGCTCTATAACAGAAAAGAATAAGCATGATGTAGTTATAAAAGAGATAATAGATGGCAAAGAAACATCTCCTGTGGCCATAAATGGTATAAAGGAAAATCAAAACTTTATAGAACACGACATAATAGGGGCTTCCTATCTTTTGTTTGTTAATTCTGTTTGTCACCCGCAAAATGATGTAGAAAACTTTGCTCAACAGACCGCCTCTAAAAGAAAGGATATTATAATGGAGATAATTAGAGCTAATGATTATGATGATTATTTGAAAATAGCTAAAGAACAACTATCTTCATTAAAAACTAAGATTGAAGTAATTGAAGCTAGAATAGAAGAGAAAAACAATTTTATAGCAAATAATTCTCTAGAAATAATTGGAATAGAAAGTATTAAAGAAAAGATAGATACTTTAAAAAAAAGATACGAAGAAATATTGTCTTCTATTGAAACAGTTTCAAAATCTAAAGAGGAAATATTTTCTAAGCTTGGAGAGATAAACTCTTTATCATCTATCTTAATTAGCTACCAAGAAAATATTGAAAAACAAAACTTGATGTTAGAAAAATCTAACAAAGAACTTTTAGCTCTTGAGATGGTGGATATTGCTTCTTTAGAAAAAGATGTTGAAAAACTCAAAGAAACTAAGATAAAACTTAAAGAAGAAGACGATAAAAAAGAGTTACTATTTAAATATAATAATGATCTAGCTTCAATAAATTCAGAGATACCAGTTTCTAGAGATTTTGATGGAGAAATTTTTAAGATAAATAAAAAAATTAAAGAACTTTCAGAGCAAAAGATTGTTACCTGCCAAAAATGCGGAACTCCTTTATCTTATTTCCAAGACATAAAAGATAAACAATTAGCAAAATTGAATAAGGATTTAGAATATCAAGTATCGCAAAAGAATGGTTATGATGAACAGAGGGAAGTGATCGTAGAAAAAATAGAAAAACTTGGAGAAAAACCTTTGGTTGACTTTAATTTAATATCTTCTTTGAAAAGTGAAATAGATTCATTGTCATCTTCTGAAAGTAAATTAAACGAGATAAAACAAAATAAAACAATTTTGGTAGCAAAATATAGTGATGACATTTCTAAAGCTTCTAAACAAATAAAAGAAGATGAGGCAAAAATAGCTGAAATAGCGGTAAAAATAACAGGTAAAGAAAAGTTAGAGAAAGAACTTTCAGAGATTGAAAGCAAGGTATATTCTCTTAATTCCGAGAAAACATCTATAAACTCAGAATTGTCAGAAAAACAAGCTAAACTTTTATATCTAGAGAATTTATTATCCTCTATCGATAAAAGCAAAGAAGAGGTCGCTGTATTAAAAGCTGATGCTAATAAATTTACAGAAGATATAGAATCTCTAAATTTAATGAAAGAAGTATTCGGACCAAACGGAATAAAGGCTATAATGATAGATTTCCTTATCCCGCAATTGGAAGACCATATAAATAATATTTTAAGCAAACTTTCAGATTTTAGAATAAATTTAGAAACTCAAAAATCATCTTTGGGTGGAGAATCTAATATAGAGGGATTGTTTATTAATATTGTTGATAGCGAGGGTAATGAAAGAGATTTTAATAGTTATAGCGGAGGAGAAAAGGGAAAATGCTCTGCGGCTATTTTTGAGGGATTAGCTAAAATACAGGGGAATATAGGCTTTAGAATATTGGATGAAGTGGCGTCTGGCCTTGACGAAAAATCAATAGGGTCATTTGCTGATGTAATAATATCACTCAAGGAAAACACAGCTCAAATTTTTTGTATTTCTCATTTGCAACCAATTAAGGATTTGTTTGTAGAAAAGATAGAAGTAAGGAAAATTAATGGAGTTTCAAGTATTATATTTTAACAACTTGACAATATTTTTTATTAAGGTATAATAGTTATATAACTAAATTACCTTGCAATCAAAACCCAGTTTATCTAACTGTCAACTTGCAAGGTAGACAGTTAGATATCTGGGTTTTGTGTTAAAAAAGTATGAGTAAGATTTGTAAAAAATGCGGAATAGAAAAACACGAAAGTGAATTTTATAAAGATAAAGCAATGAAAGACGGATTGTTTAGTAGTTGTAAAAAATGTTGCAAAGAATATTCTGTAAAATATATAAAAAATCACCCTGAGTCAACTAAAATTATACAAAAAAGATATAATATAGTCCACAAAAAAGAGAGAAAGGAATATTCTAAGAAAAGATACGAAGAAAATCCTGAAAAATTAAAGGAATTGGGAAAGATTAGCTATCAAAAAAATAAAAAAGAAATATTAAAAAAAGCAAAAATATATAGAGAAGAACATCCTGATAAAATTAGGGAAGATAGAAAAAAATGGAACGAAGAAAACCCTGATTATCATAAAGAATATAGAAAAATTCATCATGAAGAATTGATAAAAAAAGGAGAAAAATATCGTAAGGAAAATCCTAATTATAATAAAGAATTCGGTAAAAAATATCGTAAGGAAAATCCAGAAAAAAATAAAGAAAGTAAGAAGAAATGGAAAATTAACCACCCAGAACAAATAAAAAATAATAAGAGAAAAAGAAGAAATTTAGAATATAATGCTAATGGTTATCACACGGAACGGCAATGGTTGGAAAAGAAGATGTATCATGGAGATAAATGTTATTATTGTGGGATACCTGAAAGTGAATTAAAGAATAAATATAAATGTAAGTTGTGGTGGAAATTAACCGAAGACCACAGAAAAGCACTCTCTAAAAATGGTTCTGACTGGATAAGTAATATTGTTCCTGCTTGCGTTAGCTGCAATTCTAGCAAACACAATAGGCCAATTATTTTAAAAAGTTTAGAAATATTACATAATTAATTAACAATAAAAGAATAAGATATTATCGGCAATTTTTGAAGGTTTATCAAGCTTGCAGAATATAGGCTTTAGATTGTTGGATGAAAATATTGTTGGGTTAGATGAAACTACTATAGAATCTTATTCTAACGTTATGCTTACTCTGCAAGAGAATACCCAACAATTGTTAGTTATTTCTCACATAACTTCAGTAAAAGATTTGTTTGAGGACAAGATAAAAATAACAAAGATTAACGGGGAATCTAAAATAATATAATTAATTAACAATAAAAAAACATGGTAAATTTCAAAGAGTATTACGATAGTTTTCTTGCTTCATACGAATCGGGAACCACTGGGGCTGAAGCCATCGGCAAGGCAATAGTGGATTTAGCTCAATTCTTCTGTGACGCTAACCTAGAATACGCCAGAGCTGAAATCCTTTTTAATAAAGTAGCCGCCACAATAGAACAAACTACGGATGAGAATGGGAAAGCTTTAAGTAGTGCTAAGGCAAAGATAATCTCAGAATCAAGAGAAGAATATGGTGATTTCTTGATAAAGAAAAGAACAGTAGAGAGTATTGATGTTTGCTTGAAGAGTTTAAAGGCTCTCGAGCAAGGAATAATGAATGAATTCAACCACGTGAACATATAAAATTTATTTAGGAACAAGGATTTTTTTCACTTAATATAAAAAAATTTTTATTATCAGGGCGGTTGTCGTCCGTAGAGCCTGTGGAGTTGTCGCAATAGCGAAACGTTGAAGCAGGAATTAACATTAAGTTAAATCAAATAGTTAAATAACTAATCTATTTTCCACCATGCTTGGAGTAGATTTTAAAAAATGTTTATCATGTGGAAAGCCTTTCATCCCAAAACACGCCAGACATTGTTTCTGTTCTAGAAGATGCTTTTGGGATAACCAAAAAGCTCTAAACAAGGCTTTACCGCAGTTTATTTGCCCAGACTGTAAGACAAAAACAGATCTAGATTTCAGTCCCAAAAAAAATAAGGAGAAGTGGCACAAATTTATATGTCCAGTATGCGGATATAAAGTTGCGGAAGATGATAAGGATTATAAAGTGATAAAAGAGCTAAGAATTGAGCTCAGGAGCGAGGAATGGGTCGATGTGGGTGAAAACACCTTAAACGGTCTAAAACCTCATCCTGGACAGTAAATTGCCTTTAAAAGGGGGTCGTAGAAGTTGGTTGAGAGTGTTGTGTGGTAGTTAGTAGAGGTTAGTGATATGAAAATGATGTTATGTCAAGTATTGACAAAAATATTACTTGTGCTATAATGGTAGATGTTGAAGGCTAAAATTATATAAGCACAAAACCCGTAGTCAATGCCTTCAACAAGCGATTACGGGTTTTGTGTAAGAAAAATGGAAATTTTAAAAGGTTACAAATATCGGTTATTTCCGAACAAAGAACAAAAACAAATATTAGAAAATCACTTTGGTGCTTGTCGGTAGATTTATAATTACGGACTTGAGAAAAAAATAGAATATTACAAAAATCATAAAGACGATGAAGATAAGAAAAAAAGAAGTTTAAATAAATTTACTTTACAAAAAGAACTTCCTTTTTTAAAAAAAGATGAAAAAACTAAGTGGTTGGGAGAAGTAAACTCTCAAGCTCTTGTAGGATCATTAAATAATTTAGATTATTCTTATAAAAATTTTTTTAGAGAAAAAAGAGGATTTCCTAAATTTAAAAATAAAAATAGCAAACAATCTTTTAGTATGTCACAACTTAATAAAATAGATTGGGACAACAATTATGCTATTTTTTGTAAAATAGGAAAAATTAAAGCAAAATTTCATAGAAAATTTGAAGGTGATATAATGGGAGCAACTATTTCTAAAAATTGTTCAAATCAGTATTTTGTTGTTTATAAAGTCAGAGAAAACAAAGAACTACCAAAATTAAAAAAAGTAAAAGAAAAAACAACTATCGGAATTGATTTAGGAATAAAGACTTTTGCGACAATCTCAGATGGAAGAAAAATAGACAATCCTAAGTTTTTAAGAAACAGTGAAGAAAGACTAAAAGTTCTAGCAAGAAGATTAAGTAAAAAGAAAAAAGGAAGCAATAATAGAAAAAAAGCTAAACTAAAAGTAGCTAAATTACATAATAAAATAACCAACCAAAGGTCGGATTTTTTACATAAGATTACTTATCAGCTCACCCACGAGAGCCAAGTGGACAGCATCGCTATTGAAGATTTAAATGTCAAGGGAATGGTAAAGAACCATTGCTTAGCTAAATCTATTAGCGATGTTAGTTGGAGCGAATTTGTAAGACAATTAAAATATAAATGTGAATGGTATGGCAAGAATCTTCTGATCATCGGAAGATTTGAACCGTCAAGCAAGATGTGCTCATGCGGAGAAGTAAATAAAAATCTTAGTCTTTCTGATAGAGAATGGGCTTGTTCTAAATGTGGAACAAAACACGATAGAGATTTACTTGCTTCTAATAATATAAAAAAATTTGCTTTATCAGGGCGGTTACCGTCCGTAGAGCCTGTGGAGTTGTCAACATTAGTTGGAGCTGTGAAGCAGGAAAAGTCTTTAAAATTAGAAAAAACGACTGTCTAGAACTATATATAGGAAAAAGACTTAGTAAACTTGTATTCTTCCATGGCTAATAACATAGTCTAGAACTATATATAGGAAAAAGACTTAGTAAACTATCTCCCTGCTCTTCGCAAGATGGAGTCTATAACTATATATAGGAAAAAGACTTAGTAAACTAGGGTTCAAGGATAATTTGAGGAAGTCTAGAACTATATATAGGAAAAAGACTTAGTAAACATGTTTAACCTTAATCTATTAGTTTATGTCTATAACTATATATAGATAAAAGACTTAGTAAACCCCGTTTGAGTCTTTTAAAATAACAAGTTAGAGATAATAATATAATAAACAAAAATTTATGACAGAATTAACAGAAAGAAAAATACGAATGAATCTATCTGGATTATTTCTTATAATATCAGTTTTTTTAATGTATTGGTCACAGGGAGGTTTAGCTATCTTATTTTTTCCATTTGGAGTTTATTTTATCTTTAAAAAAATAACTCATCCTAAGGATAGAGTACTCTCAATAGAAAATATAGACGGAACACTTAACCTTAATAATCAAAGATATTATAATCTTTATAAAGATAATGAAGAAGAAAAAATTAAATTAAGCATTGAAGAAATTCATAATATAATAAAAAAAGCAAAGAACTAAACAAAAGAAAAAACAGGATTTAATTGTCCTGTTTTTTATTTCTTTTATTTTTGTGTTAGCAAAGCTGTTATTTGTTTACCTACTTCCTTTGTAATTATTCCCTTTTTAGCATAATCTACGATTAAAGCAGATCGTTCTTCTGGTGTTTTTAACTTCATCATTTTGTCTAATATATATTTGGCTCTATCCATGTTTTCTACCCCTAAGGAAGCTATTGCTTTCTCTTCATAAGTTAAACCTTTTTTGTCCTCTTGCCATTTGTCATAAACTTTTTTAGCTATTTTTTTATCTTCTTTGGCTAGTTCTAGAATTGATTTAGCCTTTTCTAAATCACTCAAATCTTTTATTTTTTTATATTCTTCTTCTACTTTCTTAGTTACTTCTTGTGATTTAACATTAGAAGTAGATCTAACTCTTAATATATCATTATAAGCCTTTAGCGCATTTTCTCCTTCTATATTGGAAGTCCCAACATCGAAAGGTAAAAATAAATTTTTTCTTTGTCTAACTGATGGCTCTCCTTCTGGTGTTGTATATGGTTCTAATTCTTTACTAGTAAAAGGAATTCCTTTTTGAATATTTTGCACCAAACTTTCTAGATTAAATCCTGATGCTGGTTTTCGATAAATTGGGTCTATCCAAGATGCGACCCATTTCTGTAAAGAAGAAAGAGGAATAAATTGAGAAGGAATGTTAGTTAAGGCGTCTTTTATAGCTTGCTCATCTCCTCCAAGTGTCCCCATTAATTGAGAAATTCCCTGAACAAAACTCTGGTCGGCGAAGAATCCTGATATTGAAGACAAGACATTCATTGTTTTTTTAAATTTAGTCTCATCTTTAGGGTTTTCATTATAATAATATTGTATAGCAGAAGCAATCGCTAAAGGATAAGCTAATGGACCTATTTTAGAATAAGAAACCCACGAATCTCCAATCTTTAAACTGTATGGTTGTTTTCCTGATGCATAAAATAATTCTTTTTCTTTATCATCTTTTGGAGCAGACCAAGTTGATCTTCCGATAAGAGCCATCCATGCACCAGCCCCAAATACTAAACTTCCAATAAATGATTTAGCTAATTGTTCTGATTTGTTGGTTGCACCTGGCAATGTAGCAACACCTAATGGGCTGTACTCTATCCCTTTTTTCAAAATATTTGTCGGCGTGAGAACAAAAGGAATAAACCACCCAATTGGTTTTACCTTTCTCATCATTTGAACTCCAGCGGTTACAGTATCTATTCCTGACAATAAATACCCTTGACCATTTTTATTTTTTGGATCTAGTTTTTGTCTAAATACCTCAGAAGATGCCTTCTCGTTAGCTTTTTTTTCTATATTTTTCAACAAAGATGAATCTAATTTTTGACCTTTTTTTAAAGCTCTTGTTATTAACGATTCTGTCTCTCCTCCCCTTACCAATCCACTAAAAAATATATCTGATGCTTCTAATAGACGAGGAATAAACTGAAAAAAAGATAATGCTTTTACTCCAGTAGGAATATTAGTTGTAACATCTGGTCTCTCTATTGATGTTATTCCTTTCATGGCGTCAAGAGCACCTTTAATTGAATTTCCGAAATTATTAACAACTCCTTTATAGAAAGCAGGTACTTCTTTGGCATACACTTGTCTTTCTTTACCTGTTAATAAAGATCCTACCGCATCAAATCCTGAGTGAAAAAGTTTAGTGGAAGGATAAAGTCCAAGTGTCTGAATAATGTTAGAGAAAGTATTGATTATATGTGTCCTGGGACTTGATAAAAGTGCGCTGTAGCGATATTCATCTATAATTTCCCATAGAGTAGGTTTAACAAATTTTCTATAAAATTTTGTCACTTGATTCATGTCACTCCAATCAACATCTTTTCCTTCTTCTAAAATTTTGTCTACTTCATTTCCTCTCTTTAATAAATCTTTAATTATCCCCTGTTTCGTCATCGATATTTCTTTTTCTGACAAATTTTCTGGTTCTATTTTTATCTTTGCTGATTCCAACAATCTAGCGATAGCAGTATATTCATCTGCAACGTTTTTAATATTTTTTAAATATTCTAAAGTCAATCCTTTTCCACCGTCTTTATCAATCGCCGCTAAACGTTCTTTAGATTTTACTAACTTAGCTTCTAATTTTTTAGTTTGTTCGGTAGTCATTGCCTTATCTATAATTTCTGATTTTTGTGCCTCCTTAAGAACTTCTTCGTGAGTTAATTTTCCCTTATATTTTTCTATCTCAGGCTTAATTGATTCTATCTCTTTATTTATATAATCCTTTGTTTCTTTGGAAATATTAAAGTTCTTCAAGTTTAAGACTGGTCTATCTCCTTTATATAGATTCTTAGCCCCTTCCTCAGCAATAACTTTTTTAATATTAGAAAACTCCGGAACACTAATCTTTCCAGTAGATTTTTTAGATGCTTCAGAAATATTTACGCCTCTATTTGTTCCGAGTCTATCAACCACTTGCGGATAGCTTGTTGCGCTTCTTCCGTCTTTATCCATTCCTCGTGTTCCTTCCTTGACTGTCTCTCCCACTCCTCTCGTTCTAATCTTTTCTTCTCGTCTTGCGATAGATTTAAGCTTTGATTGTTCTTTGATTTTTTCATATTCATTTTTAATATTAGAAATATCTGGAACACTAGTTTTTTTATTAGCTTTATTCCAGATGTCTATTAGTTGAGATTTTGTTTTAGTAGAGTGTCCCCAATATCCAAATTCGTTTATATCATCTCCTGCAAATTGTAATTCTTTAACCTTAACCTTAAAAGAATGAACTGGAACATTCTCTGATAATGCTTCTTGCCCAGCATATTTTTTAGATAAAGACACCCAATCACCATTTCTTAATTCATTTTCAGGGCTTGCACGATAAATAGTTATTTCTTTTTCTGGTTTTCCCTTTATTGATTGTAACACTTTTATTGATTCATCGTAAGTCCCATCATCAGAATGTTTATAATATTCAGGATGTTCATAAAAATCAGGGGCAGCTTCTTCAATGTCAAAAGCATTACCATTTTTACCTGGTCTATGGCTCATAGCACCAATTAATTCTTCTGTTTCTATTGGCTGACTATTTATAAATTCCTCAGCACTCTTATAATTCTTAGCCTCTTTAATTAACTCATCTTCTGATTTTTTAGAAACATTAAGATTCTCTCCCTCTTTTATCTTTCCAGGTATTCTAGTAAAACCTTGTTGATTTTTAGCTATTTCTCCCGCCATTTGACCTACTTCAGGAGACGAAACAAATTCATGACCAGCTCCAAGAGGACCACCAGTTAGAAAACCGCCAGCAAAAGATTCCAATACACCGTCAAAAACACTTCGTTTTTCATCTACTTCTTTTAAAACCGCATTACTAACAATCTGTTGTATTCCTTCAGTACTTCCTTCTTCTAATCCCTGTTTAACAAATTGTTTAGTAATTCTTTTAAGAATATTTTTTCTTAATTCTTTTCCCGCAGGTGTTTTTTTAAGAATATCAGCAATAGGAATAATCTCTAAAACTCCGTTTATATTACCAACTACCTCGGCTATAGAAGAGGCTTTCTTTTCACTCGCCCCAGCATCTATCGCATCAAGATAAGCTGAACCACCTTCTATTTCTTTGGCAATTGTAAATCCAGTCCCTAAACCAACTAAAGGATTTTTAGTGGCCAATGAGACTGCCGCCGCTGAACCAAAAGAAATAGCAAGAGAAGGAACTGCTTGCCCCACTAAACGAGAATAGAATACTGGATCAGTCCATTTACCCATATCTTCAGGGGCTGATAACTCCGGTCTTTTAGCCAGCTCTTTCATAGCATAATCCTGAATATTTTGTCCTATTTTAATAATTTCAGTGGTATTAATGGGATATTTAGATGTTTGAATTCCAGTTTGTTCTATCGCTCCGCCTATTGCTCTTAATGATTGAAAAGTTGCCTCTTTAAAAGAATCTAAAAATTGCCCTCCAATTCCAGGTTCTTTATAATTATCAGGAAGTTCTTTTTTGGCAGAAGTTATATCTGATATTCTTCTTTGTTTATTTTCTGCTGAATAGAGAGGAGAATTAACAATTTTATCAACTCTTTTATCTGATGATATTAAATTTAAGGCTAAATTGTTTCCAGGAATAAAAGGTGTTATATCTTTAGCTACAGTTTTAGCAGCCTCAAGAGATGATTTTTTTATCATTGGCAGAATTTTAGACTTATTCTCTTTTATAACATTTTTTATATTATCAAAAGCATTAGTCGCTACTTTTTTAGCGACCTTTGTGACAGCGACTTCAGGAGTTGGGTATTCTTTCAAAATATCAGTCAAGGTAGAAAAACCCTTGTTTGTCAAGTTTTTTATTTTAGAAGTTAAGCTATTTAAAAATGCCATAAAAATTTATATTATTTATTTTCCTTCTTTCATTGCCTCTGCAGTTGCTTTCGCTACAGCTCCAGATAATTCACTAATCCAATCTTCTTCTGAAGTGTTAGAATAAGTCAACCACTTAGTTTTACCAGCATTATCAAGACTATTCCATTCTTTAACCAATTCAGTGCTTGATTTATCCTTATTCTCAGAAGCATTAGCAAACTTAGAGAAAGCCGTAGTATTCTGAGAATCAGTCAAAGTAGAACCAATACTAGCACCACCCAAAGCAGTATCAGCTTGGTCTTTTAACAAAGAGGTAAGTTTATCGTCTAAAGATAATTGGTCATAAATAGTCTTTTCTCTATTATCAACATTATCATACATATCAGCCAACATCTTCTTAAAGTTATTATAATCTTCTTTATACATCGTTTCTTTATTAGAGAGAGCAGTTGTAAAAGCTTTATAAGTTGCATCATAAGCATTTTGAGCATTATCTAATTCTACTTGATATTGATCGACAGCTTGCTTGACAAAATCAGCATAACGTTTCTGTTGTCTGCCTTTCATAACATATAAATAATTCATGTAATTAGTCATTGTCTTTTGGTCAGCAGGATTAGACATATCAACAGTAGCAGACCTTTCATTAGCGGAATCAATCATTTTATCTAACTTTGATATATAGCTATCTCTAGCAGTCATATAGCCATTTAAGTCGCTTTCTATATTAACTCCATTTTTTTGCAAGCGTGAAAGATTAGATTCTAATGTATCTAATTTATAATCATTTCTAAGGTTTTCTTCTATATCTGCGTATTGATCCATAAAAGTCGCTCCTACAGGAAGTTGGTCTTCCGGAACTCCTGGGAATAAAGCCTTCATTTTCTCTTTGTCTGAAATAGCCATTAAAGCGAAAGTATCTTTTCCTAAACCGCTTTTTAGAGAGTCATAGAGGAACTGCTTATTTTTCTTTTCGTCTTCAGAAAGAGAACCCCACCAGCCTTCTAAATCATAGCCATTATTTTCTATAAAAGAAGTAGGGGTATAATAAGTTTGGTCTCCTTGAGGAGCTTCTTCTGTTGTCTTTTTTTCTGCGTTAATTTTTTTGACTTGTTCTAGCCAATTACCTGGACTATTTTTATAGACCTCATCTAGAGCAGTTGGAGTATTAAATCTACTAGAAAAACCTTGGTCAGTATTATTAGACGTTTTAATAGAAGGAGCGGCGGAAAAAAATGTTGTTCCCTTATTAGCTGTTTCTGACATTGGTTCATTATAAGCAGAAGACATGCCATTTTCTGGTTGGTTATAAGTAGGAGGTTGCTGTTCTGGAAGTTTGGTGTTTTGTGCTAACCAATTAGTAGGACTGTTTTGAGAAAGTTCATCCAATGCTCCTCCTTTCCCGTCAAAAGAAGAGCCTCCTTGTCCATCGTATTTTTTATTTAGACTTTTTAATATAGACTTTGCTTTTGCTCTTTTAGTTGAGCCTATTGGAGATAACAAAGCATCGTTTATTATTGAAGATAAACTCTTGTTTCCCATTATTGCTTTAAAAGCTATTAGTCTTGGATCTTTGTTTCTCATATATTTTTAATTTTAATTATTTCGTTGAAAAGGGGGGCATATTTTTTTTCTTTTCCTCTTATTTTTCTATGACACTTTTCACATAAAGTTATTCCGTTATTTATATCCCATAATTCTTGACAATTTTGTGCTTCTTCTATGGATTTAATATTATTTTTATTTATCATATATAAAAATTGTACTATATGGTGAGCGTTTATCTTTCTTTTTGGATTATCACAACCTGGAATTTGACATTTAAAGTCATCACGTTCATATACCTGTAAGCGCCAATTATTATATTCTAAAATCTTTCTTATTTGACCTACAAAAAATCTTCCTCCTCCTTTCCAAAAATGGCATTTCTCACCAGATATTTGAGGGAAATGTTTACCTTTATTCCATGGCTCTCGTCCAATACTTCCAATATTAAAACATTCTATGCTACAATATTTTCTTTTATTTTTTTCATTTTTTAATACTTCAAATTCTTTTCCACATTGTTTGCAAATTATTTTGAATCTCTGTTTATATGAATCTTTAAATTGATATGTTAGAGAACATTCTTGCGAACAAAACTTTTTACCTTTTTTTTCTTCATTTGGTTGAACCCAAAACTCCTTATTGCATAGTTTACATTTTATATATCTTCCAGCTTTATTCCAAGATGTTTTTCCATACATTCCATTTTTTTCACCACTATTAGCAAGACTAATTTTCTTTTTCTTTTCCTCAGAACATGGTTTTGTTTTCTTTCCTTTTAAATTTTCAGCATAACATTTATGACAACAAAATTTTGCTTCATTTTTTCTATATCTTAATACTTCAAATTCTTTTCCACAATTTAAACATTTTGTTTTTACTGTTGCCATATAATATCTTTATTTTATAACACTAAACGGATCCAGATACTGGTCTGCGGCGTTTTTAATTCTTAAATCTAGGTGAATACCAGGTCCAGAATTTTTCAAACTATAGGTAGATCCAGTTCCGCCCATAGTAGCAATAACTTCCCCTGGTTGAACAACATCTCCTACTTTTTTATACTCACCAAAAAGATGGCTATAATAATATTTATTTCCTTGGTCGTCTTGAATAACTAATTGATTCCCATAGGAAGGATTATCAGGAGTCCAGGATTTTCCAGTTGTTGCTGATATTACTTTACCTCCAGAAAAACTAGGGATTGGTGTTCCCTCTTTATTTGCTATATCTACACCCATGTGTTGCTTCTCATAGCGAGTTGAATCCGTTTTGTAGCCCGTTGTGATCGTTCCTAAATCTTTTAAACTCTGAGGAACACTAACACTTCTACTCCCATTATTAGCCCCCACATTTTGCACAGGACTAACCTTAGGAGTTTGTTTTATCTTACCCAAAGTATCCGCTATATTTTGCGCGCTAGCGAATGCTCCTTTATATAATGTATTTCTTGATAGATCTGCCATATATTTTTTAGGCTAATTGCCATTTAGATTTATCATAACTTTTATTAAAATCATCCATAGTAGTTTCAAATATTCCTCCAGTGACAGTGTTTTTAATTTTTATCTTAGAGTTAACAGGAGTTGATGTTGGAACTATTGGTTGGTTATTATTAACTGCTGGTTTTTTTGCATTAGGATTGGCAGTAGTCCAAGTATTAGAGTCTGAACTATTAGAGTATTTACTTTCTGTTATAGGAGTTTTTATTTCTTTAACAGGAGAAATTGGCTCTTTTACAACTGGCTTTGAATAAGGATCTGCTTGTGTATATTCCTTATAAGCCTTTTCTTCAGCATTAGCAGCATTTTGCATAGCAGTTGTTTCTTGATATTCTTTTTTAGCAGGTTGAACTCCGCTTTCAGGAACAACTAAACCAGCGCTTGTCCCATAAGTATTCTTGTAAAGAGTTTGATATAAGTCAGAACGATAATTACCGTTTTCGTCAAGAATAGAATTTTGATAGGCTTTTAACTGCTCATCAGTTAAAGTAGGAAACAATTCTCTTAAATTTTCAGCACTAAAATAAGCGGCAGTTTCAGCGCTTGGCTTAAATCCATATTTCACCTTTTCCTCATCACTTAGAGCGGCTATCTCTGCTGGACTTCCATATTTCTGCAATTGCTCCGCCCTTTTAGAATCTTCTTCGCTTTGCTGTTGTTTTCTCAATAACATATCATTTTTTCTAGTAGCTTGAAGTTGTTTGTCTATCGTCTCTTGTTCCATTCCGCTACCTGAAATTCCAGCGGCAGAAGCATTATTCATAACTGTTTGAAGTTGATTCCAGGCGGTCGTAGCATCATTGCTTAAAGAAATACCATATCTATCTTTTATGTCTTGCTGTATTAGTTTATAATTTTCATCAGCAAGAACCTTGTCTCTTTCTGTCCCAGCGTTTAATTGCTGTTGAATAACATCATAAAAAGCAGTGGAAATTTTTTCCATTTCAGCTTGTCCTTCTGGAGAATTAGGATCAAAAGTAGGGACTAATTCTTTAAAGACATCTTCCGGAAGACTAAAGATAGGATAGTTCAATAAAGAAGTATCAACATTTCCTAAATAAGAAGGTATAGTTAAAGCTGGATTTGATTTAGCGACAGAACCAGCTTGAGTATTGTAATAGTCATTAGCATTTTTAGTATCGCTTATTACAACTACATTTGATAATGAAGTATCTCCGTCTTTTATTAATTGTTTTCTTTTTAAGTCTTTAGCAATGTCCGCCAAAGTATATCCTCCGTAAGCTAAAGCATTAACATAAAAAGCTATTTGATTTGGATCGTTTTTTATTTTAGAAATAACATCAGCTGAAATTCCAAAATCCTGATTTTTGCTTATTAAGTCAAATAATCCATCGGTGCTTTCAAGAACGTTTTTTAAACTATCAGTATCAAGAACTTCTTTTCCATAATGTGTTCCTAAATTATCTGTGTTTATATTATCATAAGCTATTTTGTAATCATTGTCGGAAGCAGTTCCGTTTATACCCTGACTTAAAGGAACCATGGAAAATCCGTTAGCAGAACCCAATGTGCCGTTAGTCCCTAAATAATCGACAGTAATTGTTTTTATATTGGCTTTATCTAAAGGAGTATCGAAGAAAGAGTTAAAGGCTTCGGCTGAAACAATTGGAATTATTTTCTTTGTATTAGGGTTTACCCAAAAAACAGTTGATGTGCTTAGTGGACCAGAGCCGTCTGGATCAGTAGCAAATTTAACTAAAGCTCCTTTAGAAGAATCTTCAAATAGTGATTCTGAATTAGCCCCAGCTGATATTTCTTCGTTTTGTTTTTTTTGTTGTTCAGCTTGAGCTTTAGCGGTATCATCTGCTCTTTTTTGTAGATTCTCGTATAGCTTAGTTAATTCAGTATTTGGCTTTAACGACCAATATTGTAAATCAGCTTCATTGGGAGTAAATCCATGAGCTTGAAAAGCTTTATTTATTTGGTCTGTAGTTATATTAGAAACTTCAGATACATTTGAAGTGTTGTTAGAGGCATTAGATGAATTATCATTAACAGCAGTATTATTATTTTGATTAGAAGAGTTGTTCTTTCCAGCTTGATATTCAGACCAAGTTTTTCCTCCTGTAATAGGAGAGTTTTTAGAAAGCAAAGACTCAACCTCTTGCGGAGATTTTGTTGTTAAATATTCTATAAGTCCACCAGCTTTTAGTTCGTCAGCATTTGGTTGTCTGCCATGGTATCTTACAAAATTAGCTATTACGTCTGATTTATTTGTTAATACTGCCATATTTTTATATTATTAATTATCTAATTGAACCCACCCTGATCCATTGTAAAAATATAAATGATTATTACCGTTATTACAATAAATATCTCCTTTTGTTGGTGATTCAGGTGCTGTTGATACTGGAATTAAATGTAAATATTCTGATAAAGAAACATGCCCATTAAGAGAGTTAAGGGTTATTTTTTTTCCAGATAAATATATGTCTTGATAACCAGAATCAATTGTTATTGCATAACCAGAATAAAGATCAGATTTAGATTGGTTAATTATTTTTATTCCTGTATATGGATTTGTAGAAGCAGAAATTCTTCCAGCTTCAGTCCCATAAGTCCTAGAATAAACATAAAAACAAAAATTTACAGATGTGGAAGAATTCCAGGTACTTCCATCGCTTGAATAAACACTTGTTCCACCATGTGTTGGAGATGAATTATCTTTTCCGACATCTATATAATTATTTATATCTCCGCCATTATAATATACAACAACAAAATATTTTGTTCCAGAATTAAGTGTTATTTTGTTTAGATTGGAAAAAGTGAAGGTTGTTAACTCGGGAGATGTTGTTAAAGTTGATACGTCTAAGTTATCAGATGTTGCGATTGGATCTCCTGTTGGCTTTCCATTAACTCCGTATGTTCCTGTATGTGCATAAAGATATGCCACAGCATTCCCCGTTGGAGAACCTCTTTTTTTCATATAAAAAACACATGAGCCAACATCTTTTGTTGAAGAAACCGCAAAGGCTTGACCACGATAAGTGACTGATCCACTATAAAGACTTGAACCACTAACATAATTAGACTCTGAATAACTATCCATTGTTGTTGCGTCAATTGCGGGGACTGCAAACCAAATACTTTCTCCGCTAACTGTTATTCCATCAACCGAATCTATTTGAACATCTGGTAAAGAAATATCTGACGTTTTAAAGGTCGACCCAATTATATTTCCACCAATTAAATTTATATCTGTTCCATCATATTTTAGAATATTAGTAGCAGATGAACCTATTTCAAATTTAGATTTAGAGGCTGAAAAATCATATCCTAATATAAAACCAGCAGTTGAATCTTGTCCAAAATCTGTTTTATTATATTTTATTACAACGTCACCAGAAGAAGATGTTGCTGTTAAACCAGTCGAACCTACATTCCAATAATTAGCAGAAGTTCCAAATTTTCCAGAAGTAGCATTAATTTCACCAGTAATTCTTATAGAACCATCGATCAAAACTTTTACATTAGCATTAGCCAACGTTTGATTAGCTTCGCATCCATAAAGTCCTGTATTATTTATTAGAATACCAGCAGAACTTGCTGTTCCATCACCGACAGTTTCTGATGTTCTTAAAACTGCGTTAGTGTTTATTTCAAAAATAGTACTATTTATAATTCCAGAAGAAAAAGTTGGGGCAGAACCGTCAGTTGGAAGATTAAAAGTATTTCCTAAAACAGAATCATATCCTCTTAGACCGTCAGAATCTATTATAACACCGCTACTTCCCGCTCCAACAGTTTCCGCTGTTTGAATAATTCCTCCGTAAAGCTTAGTATCTGTTATAGTAAATCCACCAATTACTCCAGACAATGCCACTATTTCTCCTTCTACATAAATGTTCATACACTCAATTCTTCCACTTATTCCATCTATGTAAAATCCTGCTGCTTTCGGTTTATAATTAGCAGACTTTATCCAATCTCTCAACCAAATATTTCCGAAAGAATTTTCTGATAAATTTTCCTCTTGCGATGCTCCTCCTCCAGAATCAGCAACTCCTCCGCTATTTCCTCCACTTCCTCCCGCGCCAAAGCTTCCCAATTCTACATTATTAGAAGAATTTTCCACATCAGAATCTCCCACTCTTTCAAGTAGGTTGTTATAAGGATTTTCTATGTTGCTATAATCTAAACTATTTATATTAGCCATTTATTTTATGTGTGTGGAATATCATGCTTAGAAATAAACCATTTTGATATGTCTTTATTTCTTTTACTAGCATTACAACTCCAACAAGCAGGAACTATATTAGTTATGTAATCAGATCCACCTTTTGATAGTGCTATAATATGATCTTCCGTTAATTTCCAAAAGCTTTTTTCTAGTTGTATGTTTCCTTTTTTGTCTAAATATTTATTTTTTAGAACATTTTCATGTATTCCACAATAAGCACAGCGATAATTATATTCTTTCTTTTTGTTTTTCCATTCTTTTTCTGTATGAGACCCTTCAACATTCAATTTAAGATTTCTTCTTTTTCTTCCATCTTTTCTGCTTCTTTCAGGATGATTTTTCCTATATTTTTTATTACTAGCTTTTACTTTTTCAGGATTATTTTTTTTCCATATTCTATCTTTTTCTTTTAATTTTTCAGGATTATTTTTCTCCCATTTTCTTTTATATCCTCTTATTTTTTCAGGATTATTTTTTACATACTCTTTTTCATAATATGAATTTTCTTTTTTCCATTTTCTTTTATATCCTCTTGATTTTTCTAAATTTTTTGTTATCCATTCTTTTTCTTTAATATAGTGGCATTTTTTACATTCTCTTCTATAAATATTTCTATCTTTTCTAAAATAAAAATCACTTTCATCTTTTTCAATTCCACATTTTATACAAATTTTTTTCATATTTTTTATTAATCATGTGGTATATTTCGTTCCAAAGATTCTGAGTATATTATTTTAAACTTAGAAATTTTTACAGGTCTAGTGCTCATCTCTCTTAATGATAAAGAAAGTGTTCTGCATCTAACTTCACTATCAGTAGAGGATCTAGGAACTATTTTTATAACATTAACGCCTTTTCTAATATCTCCTTGTATTGGAAAAAATTCTCCTGATTCGTCAAGGTCTAAAAAACAATTTATCCCGTTTCCAGATTCAACTTTTACTACTATTTCTTTCGGATAGCAATAATTTTCAAACTCAGACGATAAAGTTATAGGAGAAGTTGTTATATTAAAAGGAATTTCCTTGTTGGTGGTAACAGAGTCGTCAGAAGTATCTCTAAATAATTCATAAACTTCTCCAGTTGTTCCGCTAAATTCTAATCTATCAACATTGTCAGAGGCTCGATAAGTTTCAAAATCATTGATAGACAAGCCAGTATGCATGCTCCAATTCTTCTGTTCTATATTAAATTCAAGGACAATATTAGTTAAAGATTTAAGTACCGATCCATCATCGTTATACAAAGTAGTGGCTGCCAAAGAGACGAGAACACTATTTCCTTTAATTCCAACCGCTGAACCTTCTATCGCCGCTTTTGTCGCTCCTGTAAAAAATGGTTTAACTTTATTAGAAAGTAATTGGGGAGTAGAAGAACCGTCAAAAGCGTAAAGACCTCCGTATCCGACAAAGAAGAGCAAGCCAAATCCTTTCGCATAGCCACGCTCGCTCACGCAACTTATACCCATATCAAATCCACGGAGAGACGATTCGTTCCAGGTGGCCATATTTTCTTTATTTCCTATTACTAAAACATCATTTATTGTGTCGAGAATTGTTAGTTCACTAGAACCTGAACCAGATAATTTGAATGTATCGTATTTTTTTGCGTTAATATCTCCGCTTTGGGGATTAGACGACCAACGGAAAATTCGGCTGCCTGAATAGGAGTTATCAGTCCACAATTCGTCAGAACTCTTAATATCAGCTCCAGTAGCATTTACTGTAATTGAAGTTTCTGTTTTGGCTGTTACCGTTAAAGTCGTAATAAGCGATCCACTTCTATAGACTTGCAGAATATCTGAAGATAAAATATATTTGCTTTCTGTTACGTTTATTGAGGTTGCACCTGTGCTAAAATCTCCATCAACTAATGCAACTATTCCAAGAGGCTTAGAAGAAAACATTACTGAAGTAGGGTATTTTGTGGTTCCTATCAAGTAGTTTCCGACATACAACCTGTCTTTATAATAAGCTATTTTTTTTGCTATAGGACTTCCATATAAATGTCCAGTAGCGGTTGAGGCGGTTACAACAGTTGACCCATCAGAAGAAATGTAGCGATTACTATCTGTTCCATTAACGAAAAATAAGCAGGATTCCGCTGAAGTGAAAGAATGATTAGTGGCTGTCAAAGATGTTCCTCCACCAGTTAGAGCTGTAAAAGTTCCTGAAGTATGTAGGTAGTAAACAGAAGTCGTTGATCCGACCTTACTTATTCTAAAAAATCCTGTGTTTGTAGCAGTAGTATTTGAAAAGAAAAATAAACCGTAGTTTCCGACAGATGTTATTACATTCCCTAGACGGCGGGTTCCTTGACGTTTTGATATTTCACCTATTTTATCAAAGCGAGTATTTTCTGTATAAACTAACTCGTTTTTCCTAGAAATTGAACTCGAGACTGAGGAATTTAAGCCTTCTAGATATGGGATATTTATTTCTTTTAATCCTGTTGTATTTTTAGTAGCCATTGATATTGACAAAGTTTTTAAATTGGTATATAATTATATTATAACATAATAAATTAATCTTCACATATAGAACCTAGTTTAGTAGCCATAAGATAATTTTGTGAAGATTATTATCAAGTGACTAACAAACTAGGTTTTATATTGATTTTAAAAATATATGAGCAAAAAAAGAATAGATTTAACGGGGAAAAAATTTGGCAGATTAACAGTAGAAAGTTTTTCACACAAAGACAAGTGGGGTGGCTCATTGTGGAATTGTCTTTGCGATTGTGGAAATAAAATTATTGTAAATGGTAGTAAATTAAAGACTGGAAATACAAAAAGTTGCGGATGTCTTCAAAAAGAAATAGTTAAAAAAATGTTTACTACACATGGATCAACTAAAAGCAAACTTTATAATAAATGGTCTTCTATGAAAAAAAGATGTTATAATAAAAATGAAGAAAATTATAAACATTACGGTGGTCGTGGAATAAAAGTTTGTGATAGATGGTTAAATTCATTTGAAAACTTTAGGGACGATATGTATGAATCTTATTTAAAACATATAGAAGAATTCGGTGAAAAAGAGACGACTCTTGAAAGAATAGATGTCAATGGTAATTATTGTCCTGAAAATTGTACATTTAAGACATGGGAAGAACAAGTAAACAACATGAGAAGCAATGTTTTATTAACCTTTAATGGCGAAACAAAAAGCAGAAAAGAATGGGCAAAAATTTCAGGAATTAATTATAGATGTCTTATTAGCAGATTAGACAGATCGTGGTCTATAGAAAAAACATTAACTACTCCTGTTAAAAAAATAACAAAAAATTCATAATTTTAAATGCAAGACATAGGATCTATATCAAAACTTTCAGGCTCAGCTGATTGTTTATTAGAATTAATTTTCATTTTTCCGATATTATCCATAAAAATCTGATGGTATGATAATGCTTCCTGTCTGCTCATTCCTAATTTAGAAGATGCTTTATACATTAAATAATCATTTAATATCCAGAAATTGTCATTTGGTAATTCAATATTGTCATAATAGCTGGAAAGAGAAGAAGCGTTAGCATTAAAATAAGCATAATAAGTAGCATTTGCAGTTGGAGTAGGACTAAATCCTATATAATTTCCTCTAAGATAATACTTTGTTTCCGTCCCATTTGAATTATGGTATTTTACTTCTGATAATTTAATGCAATCTATATCATCACCATTTAAATCACTTACGGAAATTAATTTAGAAAAATCATCATCTAAATCATATTCAGCTGTCCCAGAAATAATATTAATAGTCTGTGGAGTGGCAGTATAATTTTGATTAGCAAGATTTAATTCTACTTTTGCTATTCCATATCCTTCAGAAATCCAATTCCAAACATCATCAAAAGATATTAATTTCATTTCACTGTTATTTAGTGAAGAGAGAAATCTTTTTATAATAGAATAAGCACTATTTGGATCGAAACCAGTGTATGGCGATGGATTACTAGGACTGCTGTTTGCACTAGTGGTTTCGTTTAAAAATACAAAAAATCCATATCCAGTACTATTTACTTTATCTTCGTATTGAGTATAGAAACTATGAGGATTTATATCTACTGTTCCTAATGGAGTTCCAGCGGAAAACGTAGCAGTAGTGCAAATGTAGAATCTTACTTGGTTATAAGGGATTCTAGTAACTTTAGTGCTTTCTGAATGAGCATAGACTGTGGCAGGGACTGTAATTGAAGTAATACTATCAACACTAGTTATCTTTAATATTTCGCTAGAATTGCTTCCTAATTCTCCAACTAAAATATAGTCATCAGCACTCAGTCCTGAAGTTGAAGATAAAGAAAGACTAGTAACTCCAGATAAGTTATTAGAAGAAAGAAAAGAAAAAATTGTGTCTTTCAAAACTGTTCTGTTGTCGCATTTTATTGAAATCACATATTTATATATTAATTAATTAAAAATTCATCTTTTTATTTAATATTATATTTATATTATAGCACAAAGTCGTGTTTTTGACATTAAATTATAGAACTTGAACCGTAATTTGTGTCAATTCCGTTTGTTTCTGCATATTGAAATATAGGATCTATTGACCCGTAAATATTGGCATCTCCTATCCAAGTTATAGTTGAAGTTGAAGATGAGGTTGAGGAACTTGTTGAACTTGAAGTAGAAGATGATGTAGAGCTAGAAGTGCTAGAGCTAGTGGAACTTGAGGTAGAAGATGATGTGCTAGAGCTTGAAGAACTTGACGTAGAACTTGAAGTTGATGAGCTAGTAGAACTAGAAGTAGAAGAAGAAGTAGAACTATATGTACTAGAAGATGTTGAACTAGAAGTACTAGAAGATGTGCTAGAACTTGTAGAAATAGACGTGCTAGAAGAAGTGCTGGAAGAAGTGCTGGAAGAAGTAGATGAGCTTGTTGAACTTGATGTGCTTGAGCTAGTAGAGCTGGAAGTTGAACTACTTGTGCTACTTGATGTAGAACTAGAAGAAGATGAAGTAGAACTGCTAGTACTCGAGCTTGTTGAGCTAGAAGAACTAGAGGTGCTAGAACTTGTAGAACTAGAAGTGGAAGATGTAGTAAAAGATGTTGTAGAAGAGCTAGTTGAGCTAGAAGTTGAGCTAGAAGTTGAGCTTGAAGTTGAACTGGAAGTAGAACTGGAAGTAGAGCTAGAAGTAGAGCTAGAAGTAGAGCTAGAAGTAGAACTGCTAGAGCTTGAAGTGCTAGAGCTAGTTGAGCTAGAAGTGCTTGACGAGGTGCTAGATGAAGTTGAGCTAGAGGTAGAAGATGAAGTTGTTGTCGGCGGTGTATAAGTAATCTCAATATAAGGACGATATTGTGCGGTAGCGTATTCTTTTGAATTTATTACACCGCCAAAATAATTACTATCAGCAGATACTGCTTCGCTGTTTAATTTCAAAATTATATTTACTGTGTCTCCCCATTTAAGCGTTAAGGGTGTTCCATTTCCACCAGAACCGTGCAAATAAAAAGGCGGATACCAACTA